>Ga0310697_10000418_pt1 | contig 58835 bp, 65 predicted proteins | sample 172DNAGHGlowgp2_FD_203883 | JGI IMG/M metagenome (GOLD analysis project Ga0310697, IMG submission 203883) | Sheep rumen microbial communities from Palmerston North, Manawatu-Wanganui, New Zealand - 1728 DNA GHGlow gp2 (v2) (version 2) | ecosystem: Host-associated > Mammals > Digestive system >...
ATCTCCACCGCTAACGGATGAACTATATCCACCGCTAACGGATGAACTATCTCCACCGCTAACGGATGAACTATCTCCACCGCTAACGGATGAAATATCTCCACCGCTAACGGATGACCTATCTCCACCGCTAACGGATGAACTATCTCCACCGCTAACGGATGAAATATCTCCACCGCTAACGGATGACCTATCTCCACCGCTAACGGATGACCTATCTCCACCGCTAACGGATGACCTATCTCCACCGCTAACGGATGACCTATCTCCACCGCTAACGGATGACCTATATCCACCGCTTTTTTCGTTGGTGATATGTCTCTTCACCCATTCAATATGTGCCTTGACAAGTCCAGGTATTCCAATCTCACCGCCTATCTTGATTTCGCTGCCGACAATCTTCTCCTCTCTCTTGTCGGTCTTGCCGCCTATCTCCACCTCGCAATAGCGGCTTGGCTTGCCGTTAATCGCAGGTGGGTAGTAGTCGAACACTCCGAGGGGACACTCGTCGCCGTCGATGGCGTGGAAGCCCTCGTTGCACATTGACACCTTGTCCTCGTCCATCGTATAGGTCTCGCCTATCTGATACCGGAAGCCACGGCATTGCAAGTTGCTGTCAAAGCCCTTGATAGCCTTTATCGGCTCATTCTTCTTTGTTTCTTTTGTTTCCATAATTCTTTGTATTTTTGTTCGTTATTTTACTTTACTGCGCAAAAGGTAAATAGCGCATTTTTTATTTTACTTTGTATATACGATTTATCCAATTCACCGCCGTCGTAAAACCTATCTCCACGCCTTTCAGCGGGTCTTTGATTTCCGAGAGCCGCTTTTTCGCCATCTGCAAGGTGATGTCAAGGGCTCGTTTTTTCTCTTCCTCGCTGCATATCTCGAAGTCCTCGCTGGCTTCTCTCGCTAATTCGTCGGGATCAAGCACCTTGTCGTCTATTTCTTTTTCAATCGCCGCCCTCAAAGCGTATGCTCCTTGCGAGAGGTGGTAGGAGTTTTTCTCAATGGTTTTGTCGAGTTCGGTCGTTACGTTTATTGTAGTGTCGCAGAGCAGAGCGTGGTCGTCGCCTATGCCGTCAAGGTATGCCTTGTCGTAGTTCTTCAAGGCTTTTTCGAGTTCGATGGCGGTGTGCTTGAGGTCGCCGATAAACAAGCCGTCATAGCCTTTGAGCTTGTCGTTGATGTTGTCGGTCAGTTCGATGCAGTATGTCAGCAGAATGTACTGGCTGCATAACAGGACACGCACCCCGTTGAAATCTTGCGACTTAAAGAAAGTAAAGAGGTTTTTCTTTTTGGGTTTAATGCTACTCATGCCAATAAAGTTTATAGTTGTTATCAATACAAGATTCTGCATACACCCATTCTCCGTTGTCGAGGCGTTTGCCACGAAATTTAATCTGTTGTTCCATTGTCAAATTCTATTTTTAATTGTTTCTTTTTCTCTTTGAATGTTTTAATGTTCTCTTTTTCAACCCACCAAAAAAAGTATTCTTCCGCTGTGTCGAATTGTTTAATCAGTCCTTTTTCTGACGTGTTGTCGATGAACTTCTGCAAGTTGTGTAGCAACGCGGCAAACTGTTTCGGTTTTTCCATTGCCGCTCGCTTAAGTTGTCGTGTTGGAGCAAAAGGGCAAAACACACAACCAACACGCCTTCGTGTTTTATAGCAAGGATTTATGGGCAAATCTTTTTCTTTGATGAACTGCCACACATCTTTTTCGGTCCATTGCAATATTGGATAAACCATGAATTTGTCTTTGCCGCCAACACACTCGAAGTGCGCCTTTTCCATTTTGTCAAGGTCTATCGTTTTGTCCTTGTCTTTTCCCCATTTGTGTATTTCGGCATACTGCGCCCGCTTGATACTCTCTTCCGCACGTACACCTGTCAGCACAACGAAGCCGACACCCGCTGTCTCTTTCAGAATGGCACAACAAAAGCGATGCAATTGTGTTGGCAGACCTTTCTTTGCCACAAGTTGAAAGAAAGACTCCTTGGGTTTGTTGAACTCGACATCAGGATAATGCTCTTTTATAAAGCGCACGGTTTCAGCTGGGTCGTTTGTCGTGACGTTATAGACGGCACGGTATTTCACACCAGCCATTTTGCAGAGTTCCAGCACGACTTGACTGTCTTTTCCACCGCTGAAACCGACATGAAAACCGCTTTCGTTCATGGCAAGCGCAAGTTTTTCGGCCTTGCGGATGAGGGCGATGGAATGTTCTATTTTATTGTTGAGTGCCATATTCACCTCCTTTCGGCAGCTCGTAGTATTTCTTGTTGAGTTCAAAGCCAATAAAATGTGGCGTATAGGTCAAAATGCAGGCTGAAAAAAACGAGTTGATACAATCTCTATTTGAAGATTTAATCGGTTTTCTGATTTCTTGTACTTGATTAAGGTGAAGCATTTTTACCTCCTTTGTTATTTATGTCTCACTCCTCCACCTCTACCAGTTCGCCGTTGCGCAGCGTGTACCAAGTGTCAGCCTTGACGCTCTCGCCATCGACCACAAAAGATTTCCACTCCTTTATCTCGTAGTCGCAATCGTTCTCAACGACTATCGTAAGCATAGCACCGATGCCGCCTTTAGCCTTTACATCGCAGCCTCTCACTGTGCCAACGCCATACTTGCCGACAGACACAGAGCCGCGAGAAGTTGCAGCACCTCTATAACCAGCCGTTGCAGCACCGCTATCACCAGCCGTTGCAGCACCTCTAGAACCAGCCGTTGCAGCACCGTAAGAACCAGCCGTTGCAGCACCTCTAGAACCAGCCGTTGCAGCACCGTAAGAACCAGCCGTTGCAGCACCGTAAGAACCAGCCGTTGCAGCACCGCTATCACCAGCCGTTGCAGCACCGCTATCACCAGCCGTTGCAGCACCGTAAGAACCAGCCGTTGCAGCACCTCTAGAACCAGCCGTTGCAGCACCGTAAGAACCAGCCGTTGCAGCACCGCTATCACCAGCCGTTGCAGCACCTCTAGAACCAGCCGTTGCAGCACCGTAAGAACCAGCCGTTGCAGCACCTCTAGAACCAGCCGTTGCAGCACCGTAAGAACCAGCCGTTGCAGCACCGTAAGAACCAGCCGTTGCAGCACCGCTATCACCAGCCGTTGCAGCACCGCTATCACCAGCCGTTGCAGCACCTCTATAACCAGCCGTTGCAGGTTTGCCAGCTTCTGCATTATTCTCGTTGGTGCAATGAGCCTTAACATATTCAAATGTCAGCTGGCATATCTGCGGTATTCCTATCTTCGCTCCAATCTTTATTCTTTTTGCCACGCGTTTACTGTCATTATCTCTCTCAGCTGAGACATCGGCAAGTTCGACTTCGTGGTACGCACTATCTTTAGGGGTGTAATATCTAAAACAATCAATAGGATTCTCACAGGCGTGAAATCCTGCATTGCACAACTCCGCTTTATCTGTCTCGTAGGTCTTCCCGACTTCATATTGGAAGCCCCTGCATTTAAATTCGCTGTCAAAGCCCTTATACGCTTTGATTACTTTTGTTTCATTTTCTTTCTCGTTTCCCATGTTACATTTATTTTTTTGCAGACTCTTTAAGTGTATTGTTTAGTTCTACCAAGTCGTTCATTATCACCTTGGTAAAGACAAGGGTGTTTGACACCAATTCCTCTTTGTTGAGGTTGAACGACTTGAGCATTTCGGCGGTCTTGAAGAAGACATCAATATGCTTGTTCACCCAGAACTCGCTGCGGTAAAGCTCCTCCATTTCCTTGCTGCCGAATGGGTTGAGCATATTAGCCAGCATTTCGGAAAACATAGCAGGCTGCTTGGCGTCTTCGATAATTTCAATATCCTCCGCCTTGTAGGGGTTGCTGTCGTTGTCGATGTAGTAGCCGTTCTTTGCTTCGGTCACCTCGATAATCTCTCCTGTTGCTTTAACTTTTGCTTTCATGGCTTCGTGTTTTAGAATGGTAGGTCATCTGGGTTGTTGATGGGAAACGGCTGGGCTGTCGGCTTGGACTGCTGTGCCGGTTGTTCCTTGGGAGTAGATGGCTTGAGTTCGCCGAGGAAATAGTTGATACCCTCTTTCTCAAACTCTCTCTTGCATGATGCTCTCAGGCAAGCCGTGTTGCCGAAGCGGTCTTCACGCTCATTGTCGAGGATAGCCACGTTGATAAGTTTGTGTGTCCCGTCCTTGAAGTTTACCTCCTTGACGAGTTCTGGGTGTTGACGGGCGATGATGCCCAGCTTTGTGAGGTCAATTTGACCGTAGAATAATTGTTTCATTTTGTTTTTGTTTTAAAAGCGTTTCGTTTAAAAGTTGAAATTATACATCTTTGTTGTAAAAGTCGCTGTATCGGCTTGTTTTTGCCCTCTTCGGGGTTATCTGCCATAGATTGTTTGCTTGCCAGTGTTTTTAAGTTCACGGAAAAAACCGTTAACCACCTTCTGAGCCGCTCTGCTTTCGAGGTTACTGTTGATGTAAGCATCTATTGTTTGTCCTAACCGTCTTTCCTGTGCAGCCTCTGTCTTGAGGTTCTCCCTTGCCGACTCCCTCGCCCATTCCAGACGCTCGTCAACCATGTCGATAAGATTGTCTGCAATAAGGGCGCGGAGCAGTACACTACCGGGGACATAGACAGGCTGTCCCTTGATAAAACTGCCATAACAATTTTCAAGCAACTCGCGTCTGGCAATCTTTTTCTCGGCTTCGTCCAGTTCCTTGTGCGGCTCATCCTCGTAGACTACGCGATTTGTCCTGCCATCTCCTGCCGTATAAGACTTAATCCAGCCGATAAAGTTCTTGACGGACAGCCCCGCATAGTCACCGAAGCTGCCGACAGAACCCTTGCGCATTGCAGGGGCAATAATATCTGTGTCGCAGTTGCCAAGTTCCTTATGCAACTCTTCGTTGAAGAGGGTGATGATGTCGATTAGCTCATTTGAGTTGGGCATCTTGTAGCCAGCAATCTTATACGCCCTCGCTACCTCATTGAAGAGCAATGCGTTGAGCTGTTTGTCGTCTGTGTCTTTTATTTTCATAGTCCCATCATTTTTTTGGCTTTTTCAACAGTGTCGTCAATTTGTTGGTATTTGTTTTGTGTGCCAGCACCTTGTCGGTTACGGTATTGAAGCCAATACACGAGTGTCGCGTAGTGGTTCGAGCTCTCAACGGAGCAGTCGGCAAGTTTGCAGCTTAGGTCGTTTATGGCAGCTTTGAGAACATCAGGACTGTTGGTTTCCTGAAGGTGGCGGTATTGTTCGGCCTTCAAAAAAACATTATTGAAAGTTCCAAAATTTTCAAAACCGACGCGCTCTTTTTGAGAGACGGAGTCTTTTTCTACATCCTTATCCTTATCTACATCCTTATCCTTATCTACATCCTTATCCTTATCTACATCCTTATTAGGGTTTCGGTTGGGTTTCGGTTGGGTTTCGGTTGGGTTTTCAGTGGGTTTTGGTTGGGTTTCTTCTTTCTTGGGTCTTCCGCCTTTCAATCCATTGAAATACTGCTTGTTACCAAATTCAAGGACAGGCTTTATCAATGTGAATATACTACGAGCTACAGGCTTCAGATTCTCAGTTGTTATACCGTTTAGGCCATACTCCATTATGGCCGTGTACACTTCTCCCTGAATATCTCTCGGCAAATCTTTAATAGCCTCGTAGAAACTCCGATAAAATATAAAACTGTCTCTCATGATACTATGTTTATTTCTTATTCAACTTACTGCATATTCTGCTAAGCAACCTTGCTGCATTAAGCTCGCGCAGGCTTAATTCGCTTCTGCGGTCTTGCACCAATGCAAGGAGAACCGGTAAGAGCCTGCGTAAGCTGTCGTAGTCGGTGTTGGATATTTTTCTCATACAAGCAAGCTGTTGATGAACTCGTTTGCTTTTTCAATACGCTGTTCAAGGGCAAGTATGTCCTCGTCGTTGCGGTCTATGCGCACCACCTGTAAGCTGTCTTTCATCATCTTGTCGAAATAGATGAAGTCGCACCAGTCCACTTCGAGGCACATGATATGGCTTAGACACTGCCAGTAGTACTTCTCCTCGATGTCGAGAAGGCTCTTGCCCTGCGCGAACAAAGCCTTGTACTTCATCCATGTTTCGGGTTTCGGGCATTTGATCTCGATACAGCCTATCGGCTTGAATGTCTCCTTGTCAAGAACAACTCCGTCTGGGCTGTCACCATAGTTGTCGATGCTCTTGTGTTGCACAAAGCCGACTTCGGTAAGCTCGCACTTGGTTTTTAAGCGATAAGCCTCTCTCGCCACAGCCTCTGTCTCGGAGCCGTAGCGCATCTCCCTTGTCTCGATGTTGGTGCGCTCAAGATATTCGGCAAAGCGGAAGTCGTCTTCGAGGTACGACTTGCGTATGTTACGCTCTGAAGCCACTTTATATAGATACGACTTGGCAGTCTCGCTGAATATCTCACCCTCTGCCATAGCCTTCTTGGTGGGTTGCAGCATCACGTTATAGACCATGCTCCCTGTGATGTGTCCCAGCCGTGCCTTGTACCATTCGGGTGTGCGCTGTTCGAGGCAGCTGACATCTTCTCTGTTCAGTTCCATCACACTCCCTCCTTTATTTCGAAAGGTGTCGTTGCATCGTTGTCGGGTTCAGGCGACTCCTCAAACTCGGCATCCTCTGCCACAAGGTCTGCTGCCTCTTCCTTTGCGCTCTTCGGCTCGTTGTCGCGGTACTCGGGTGTGTTCGGGTTGTACATCACTGACTGGTCGTACATGACGGCTTGCTGCATCTCCACCGACAGCGGAGCATACTTGGCAAGCAAGAGCTTTAGCACTGTCTTCTTGCCCATCGCATCAAAGTCCGTAGCCCACTTCGAGGCCTTCTGCACATAGTCGAGGCGGCTTGAATATGTTTGCGAGTAGCGTTTTGCATGACGCTCCATCTCGTCTTTAGTCATGTATAATGTCTTTGCAAAGCCGTTGTTGAGGGCAAAATAAGCCGCGTAGCCGACGATTGGCAGCTCAGCCCTATTCTCCTTCTTCTCAAACTCAATCTCGCCTGTAAGCAGGTTATTTGCCTTTATCTCGCCCTCTCTTATGTCGGTCACATTGATGTTTTTGAACTGACCGGAGCGGATGGCAAGTTGAATATAACCTTTGTAGCCCATTAGGAATTGTGCTTCGCTGACGCCTTTCTTTGTATTCTTGTAAGGTATGGCATACGCAAACCCCAGGTTCTTATTGAGGGGCAGTGACAGTGCTGTTGCATTTATGGCGGCGTACATGATTGTCACCGGCTCGCAGGCTTGCAGGTTGGTGTCGTTGGCGACCAGTGCGGTAAGGTCGCTTACGAACTGGTCTTTCTTGGTGTTAAGCACCGACAGCAGATATTCCTGCGTCTTGGGCTTAACAATCATTGCATTGAAATCTTTTAAATCACTCATTGTTTTGTTTTTTGTAGTTATACTTGTGATTAGTGTTGTATTTAGCGTTCAGCATGTCTATAATCCCCTGCTGCTTCTCAATCCTCTTTTGAAGGCGGTCGCACTTGCCTTGCAGGTGTTGAACTGTTGTCTCCAGCTCGCGGTTCTTCGCCTCGCTGTTGTCAAGCTCGGCTTTCGTTGCCTCTATCTCTTCGAGGAGGTGTTTCTTTGATTTCAAAAATTTAAACATTAGCTGTTACATTTACATTCACATTCTAATAAGGATTTCTCAGTAAATGCTAAGGCTATCTTGTTGAGCCTTGCCTCTGTTGCTTTTAGTTGTTCAAGGGTGGCTGAATACTTTAGTATGTACTCGCCAATACCCTTGTTGTAGGCTTCGTGTATAAGCCCTGCTGTCTGTTCATCGATGAGGTTTGTAACTTTGTCGGCGTACTCATCCTTGCCGATGCAGAGTTTGAGGTTGTCAATAACCTCTTGTCTTTCTTTTTCTTTCTCCATGATATTAGATTTTAAAAATTAGTTCCTTGATAATTGCAATGCTCTCTCCACGTCCTGGCGGTGGTAGTACACCCTTCGTCCGAAGCTGCCGGAGCGGATGAGCGTTCCGTCCTTCTCCCAACGCCATAGCGTTGTCTGTGACACGCCCAGTTTCCTGATAATCTCCTTGCGGCTGATGATGTCGTTCTCGTCAGCCTGTGCCATCAGTTCATTCACTCGCTCCATCACCTTGACTGCCAGTCTGTCAGCCAAAGCCTCGACGAGGGCATCGAAGTTTATTTCCTTTGCCATGGTTCTTTATTTTTGTTTTCAGTATTCTCTCTTCTGGATGTAGTAGTCGTGCTTGTGGTTGGCGCAGCACTCTTCCGCCGTGTCTGTCTCTGCTGCTTCCTTGTCGTAGTTGGCGCAGGAGTAGTGGCAGGCGCAAAGGAACTGCCTTGTCTCGCTGCTGCCGTCTGGTCTGTTGATGACTTCGTTGTGAAGTCCATTACATCTGTGTATTTGCGGTTGCATAGGAATATATATTGTTGTATCTGGCTTAATTGTGACTTTAACCTGTACAGCTCTTGCTGCAAAGCAAAGATTGTGTCATCGTCGGTTTGGGTCGGGAACTTCTTTGCCCGAAGGCTTATGATGTCGCGCTGCAACTTGTCTATGTCGGCTTCCGCGTTTTTCAGGCGGCAGTCGTGGGCGGCAAGTTTGCGCTCGGCGTTATCCTTGAAGCCGAACAGCTCCCCGAATTGCAAGTTGTCCCTATACCCGCTCATACATTTGATTGGTTTAATTCGATTCCATATTCTTTTGCGAGTTGCAGTATAGTGCAATGCAAACAACTCTTTGTTGCTGATTGGCACGTCGAGCTGAGGGTGTAGTTTTACAACCTCCTTGATTCGTTCTTCTATCGGCTTGGCTTGCAAGGCTTTGGCTTGCGCATCGTTTACAGCTTCGCGCAGTGTCTTACCGTGGGCGAAGAAGTTGTCGACCTTGGCTATATAACACGGCATTTCTATGCTGTTCTGCTTGATTATGAAGCCAACAGCATAGCGCGTTCCGTGTACTTGTGTGATGCAAGTTGGCACGCCGTCAATATTATGGGTTTTATGTCCGTTGATTTCTAATATACCGTCACCGTCACCGTCACCGTCACCGTAACCGTCACCGTAACCGTTACCGTTACCGTCACCGTTACCGTCACCGTCACCGTTACCGTCACCGTAACCGTAACCGTCACCGTAACCGTAACCGTCACCGTAACCGTAACCGTAACCGTTACCGTAACCGTAACCGTAACCGTTACCGTAACCGTAACCGTTACCGTAACCGTCACCGTTACCGTAACCGTAACCGTCACCGTAACCGTAACCCACCGACAAAAACTTCTCTATCTTTACTTCTAACGAGTCCATATCGGCTGTTTTTCGAGATTAAGGATTGCTTCTTCCGACAGCGGCATGACTTGGCATACCCTGTTGAGTATCATGCTCTCGACGACTGGTCCTATCATGTCGCCTGTTACACCTTGGTTGGCAATCTGCGACAGGCAGCTTGCGCCAGTCCAGTGCCAGATGTTGCGTACTTTGGTGAGCTTGCATTGCTCTCCGTTCAACCATTCCAATGTACCGAAGTACACGCCTGCGTCATAGCTTCTGACGAGGACTTTCTTTCCGATGTAGTCTTTCATTTCCTTTATTTTTGAGATGTTTTTGTTTTTTTTTGCCACTCGAAGGCTTCAAGCAGCCATAATCCACTTGCGAAGCACACTACGCCTGCCAGCTTGCAATAGACCTCTGTCATGTCAGGTGTCTCAATCATTGCGCAGAATAGGAATATCACCATCAGAAGTGCGCCAATAATTTTTCTTATTGCTTTCATAACTTATAGATTTAAATTATTTAGTCGCCACGTCTGGAGTCGAACCAGCTAATGTTCCAGGATATAAAGCGTGCCCTTGCGGGTGTATTCTTCAGCGGCCTATCCGTTTAGCCGCCTATCGTGGCGGATTGCCCCGCGCCTGCTGTCACAGCGGTGCTTTAATGGGGCAGAAAATGAGTAAATAAACAATCATGTTAACCTTACAACCTATGTCATTCGTTATTACGCGCATCGTCCTGCCTCTGGGCGACACGGCAACCTTATTACTTTTCAAAGACCTTTTTCCCGTAAACCTCCATTGCTATGCGGTCGATGATTGGCTTGTACTTGTCGAGCATCGGCATACCCTTCGCCCAGTTGAACCACGCCTGCCTTGACACATTGCACTCGCGAATGACACGCTCCTTGAAGGTGTCGAACTGCGTAGTGTCAGGTCGTATTTTTTTGACAAATTCTTCCATATTTGTGTATTTTAAATAATTTGTTTATCTTTGTAAAGCGTTTGATGCTGCAAATATAAAGCAAAATTTTATATTGTCAAGTACTATTTGATAATTTTTATTGATTCTAAATAATTAAATAGATGTAAACAAATGGAATACAGTGAATTAGCTTATCTTGCAAAGCAGAAAAAAATTTCAATTGCTTCTATAGTTGAGGCTATGGGTATGACTCGTCAAGGTTTTCATGCTGGAATTGTGGCTGCAGTAGAGCAAGCGGGCGGCGATTGTTGAGAAATATAAAGACTATGAGGGCAACGGCTTGTTTCCGTTCACATCACAGCAGGAATACAACCGAAGTATCAAGAATACCTACACTATAAAGACCACCAAGCGGAGCGAATAAACACTATGGGCATACCGATAGACCATAGGCGAGTTGTTACTGACGTGTTAGGGCGCAAGCGAATGATAGGCAGCGTAGAGTGGAGGCGCAGCGGCTCAACGGTTGGCAGTGCCGATATATCCGCTACCATCAAGGGATTTGGTTTCTCTTTTGGAATAAAAAAAGGACGACTTTTCAGCCGTCCTCATTCGCTTTGTCTTTGTCTTACAGGTAGTTTTCCACCAATTCGACTATCACATCTGATTGCGAGCATCCGCAAGCCTCCGCGTGTTCTCTTATCTTCGCCGTCGTCGATTGCGGCAGCTTGTAGGTCGTGGCCACGCTGCGCCCGTCGCGCTTCAGCGGCCTGCCGTTGGGGTTGTTGGTGTGAAGGTCTTGCCATCGCGGGTGACTGTTACATTGTTTGTCTTTGCCTCTTGTGCCATTGTTGCGGCTGTCATCCCGATCAGCACTGCAACCGTCATAATTAATTTTTTCATTTATAATAATTTAATTGGTTAGTGTGTGGCGGGGGAGAGACTCGGACTCTCGCTTTGTATATAGGTGGCCTTCCACCATCGCCGCGGCACCTGCCGCCCGCCTTGCCTTATTTTATATCTCGCATGTCAAAGAACCTTTTGTCATCGTCTCGTTGGTTTCTCAACGATTGACGATGCAAAGATACGGCAATACAATACCCTTTGTCAAGTTTTGCAATATGTTGTAAATCAATAAATTACGATATTATTTAGACACGCAACATACACAAAATCAGCAAGTTACAACTTATAAAGTACTATTTTTCTAAATAAGAAAGATTTTTTTAATAACGCTGCAACTTACATAAAACCAGTAAATTACAAACCACACTTTTTGAAAAAAGTTTCATATTTTTTTCATAACGTTTCATTTTGATTGCAAAATATAGGGAATTAAAAGGGTGTTTTTTATGTAAAAATGTAGGGTGTTAAACAGTAAAATAATATCACACAAAAAAAACTACAACATCAAACATATATATATCTAACTCCCAGACATCCGCACATCTGGACATCTGCATTATATAACCACACACGCGCGTCCGCGTCTTATTTATTGCGCGATTCCTTATATACGCAAAAACAAGCCTTGTAAAATATACAATTCAACGACAAGCAGTTTGCAACGTGCTGAAATAAAGACGATTAGAACACACAACGAAAAACGAGGGGAAAAATAATAATAGGGGAGGCAAAACCAAAACTATCTCCACGCCTCTGCCACAGCACCAGCGACACCAAAACCCACGACAACACACAAGCCACTGACACACAGCAGATTAAGCCTACACCCAAAATAAGAATGATTATGTTAAATAGAATAGTTGTCGCACCAGCGAGAGGGGCAAAATCAATGGTGCTTGATAATCAATGGTTTAGCCCCTCCCCTACCCCACCGCAATTTTCAAAATCAACAATAAAAGGCAAATCAACGATGTTTGTTTGTGTGTGTGCTACCTCTATATGGTTCGTGTGTAGGCGTGTACTTCTATATATGTGTTGTTTCTCAGGTGCTGCTCTGCTGTGTGTCGTGTGCTGTGCGCTGCTGTGCCGCTGTCTGTGTTGCGATGCCTGCACAGGTGACACGACAGGCGCACCGATGCGAGGCACGACCACAAGGGTGGGGGTGCAGGGGTGGAACGATACGCTCGCCTAAACCATATATATATAAAATTCTCTCTCCGTCTTAAAATCTATAACACTCTGTGTGTTGTGTTGTTCCAAACTCGTCGTGAGTGTTTTGTGGAGCGGCACCCAAGGAGGGGGTGCGCCCCTCGAAAATGTAGTGTCGAGATGTGTGTGGTAGATAATTTGTAAAGTGCTGATTTTCAAGGGTGGATACATTCTATTATAAGAGTAGATAGGAAAAAAGGGATTTAACTCATTGATTTAGAGCGAGATGATGAAAAAGATAGTGAATTGGGGGTTCACTATTAGTGAATTGGGGGTTCACTATTAGTGAATTGGGGGTTCACTATCCGTCGTATTTGACGATGAGTTCCATTCGTGTTTTGTTGGTCATCACGCCTCTGGCGAAGTAGCGTGGGTTGAGGATGTAAGAGCCTTTGTTTACTCGGAGCAGTATCTTGGCTTTGGCGAGGTTGGAGACGTATTTGTTGACGGTGTTGTCTTTCTTTATGCCGAGTTTTGCTTTGACTTCTTGTTTGAAGTTGTCGTTGTTGAAGAACTCGTTGCCGTAAATATTGTCCTTGTCGATGTACTTGGCTCGTTTGAGGACGATGAGCATGACTTGGAAAGTCTGGTGGTCGATGTTGGAGAGGTCGTCGATGGAGTTGATGTAAATTTTAAGGAACTCTTCTTGCGAGCCTACGTTTATCCTTGCGTACATCTTGTCGAGTTCTCCGGTGTCTTCGGTGAGGATTTTCTTTCCCTCAACCTCTATGGTGATGTAGTTGTCTTTCTTTGCCATGTCCTGTGATTTGATTGGCTGCAAAGGTGAAGATAATGTTTCACTATAAATCCGTAAAAAGTCCCAATAAAAGGGGACACCCTTGGCAGTGTCCCCTTGCTGAAAAGGAAAGTGATATATGAAATGGATGGAGTTAGTCTTTGTTTATCTCTTTCTGGTATTGTATCTCGTCGTGCATGAGTGAGACGGCTTCATGGAACTCCTCGTCGTCAACGGTGTCGAGTGCGCCGTTGATGTAGCCGTTGGTGTAGAAGAGCCGTGCGAGTTCGAGCCAGTCGAGTTCGGCAAGGACGCTCTCGCTGCAATCCTCCATGAGTTCCTCGATGACGTTGTTGAAGCGAGCGTCGCACTTCTGCATCACCTCACTCTCGGTATCCGGGTCTATGTGTACCTTGTCAAGGCTCATAAGTTCTTGCGTCTTGCGTATTCACATATAAGCAGGCTGTCGCACTTGTTGTCATCGAGGTTGCGGCATCTTTCGCTCCGGCGCAGGTCGATGTCAGGGAAGAGACGCTTTGCCGCATTGAACGAGGTCTGCTTGGTATTGACCTCCTTGCGTGTCTGCTCAACGCCTTTCACCGTAACCTTCTTGTAGTCGATAACAAGGTCTTGGTTAGTCCATATCTCTTTCTGCCACTGCTTCGGCTGAACGAGCTGGTAGGGTATGCCTGTGGCTATGAGCAGACCCTTGAGCAGTCCGTTGATCTCGCCGAAGGAGAATGTGGCTTTCGCCGATGAGCCGAATATGGCGTGTACCTCCTCCATGATGGCGAATGTGTCGCGTGTGTCGTGGAGTGTGGAGAGTCGCAGGGCGAGAGCGTGTATGTCGCAGCCGTCAAGAGGGATGAACTCGTAGCGTCCGTTCTCGTGGCGTATGGTGACAAATCCCTTGCTGCCAGGGTCTATTGCGATGTATGTCTTCATTTGTTTTGCGTTATGACGCTGCAAATATAAGCATTATTTTGAATGATTCTAAATAACTTGGGACTTTTTACGGATTTTTTTTGTGCCGTTATTTGTTATTTCGCAGGATAAAAAATATGAAGATATGATAAGTGCGATAATGGGAGCGGTCGGAGCAGCCGCCAATCTTGTGAACATGGGCATTGCCAACGCCAACTCGCAGAGGGCGATGGCTCGTTACAGGGCAGCACTTGAGGCTGACAGGTCTCGGGCGTTGCAGAAGGAGGCGTATCTTGAGAACGTTGACCCTTTGCATACGGGTACTGGCAGGGCTTTAAACACGGATGCCGAGAAGAAGTTGCGTGAGATTAACGACGCACAGCGCGGTGTGGATGCCGTGATGGGCGGCTCGGGTCATGTGGCGGCTTCGACGAAGGAGGCTAACAACGAGTTGCTTGCGGCTTACCAGCGTGGCCTGATAAAGGCGCATGAAGCCAACATCGTCCCGCAGTTGCAGTATTACAGGGAGAGATACGATGCCGCTCAGCGTGGCTTGGAGAAATCTGACTATGACAGCAGCATAGAGAACATCAAGGCGGCAAGCCAGGCGGCAAAGGGTGCGTTCGACAGCCTTAACGCAGGAGCGTCCTTGATGGACGGCAACGGCACGAAGAGTGGAGCAGTGGATACCACACCGACGGAACAGACCGTACAGCATCCTTTGAACACCGATGTCGAGACGGTGGACTTAACCACACCTACACCTGTTCATAGCGACCCTTATTCAACACACTTACACAATCCATATAGACCTTGGGACTAATAAAACCATAAGCCATGACAGAGGAAGAGAAAAAGAAAGACGAGCAGCAGACTGTGCAGGAGCAGCCGACACAGCAGGTGCAAGAGCCTGTCAAGAGACCATCTTGGGATTATATGCCCACGGAAACAGGCAATGAGAACCAAGAGGAGGCGGTCAGGCAGTACCGTGAGCAGCTGTTTGCCGCCAACGACCCTGCAAAGAGGGCGGAGGAGGACAGACGGACGAGAGCTGGTAGGGCTTTCTGGACGGGTGCTACCATAGCCGCCAACACGGTGGCCAACGCCATCAACGTGAACGGCACTGGCAACTACGCTCCATCTATGACATGGGATACGGGGCAGCAGAAGATGCTCGACGACTGGAGGGCGCATGATGCCGAGCTTGCCAAGCAGCGCAGGGAGGCGGATGAGCGCATAATGAAGCTGGGTCTTACGGAGGCCGAGTTGAGGGATGCGGGTGTCAAGGCTCGCAACGCCGCCGCCGAGAAGGGCTACGGCAAGAACTACGACCTCGACGTGTATGACTACAAACGCGGCAATGAAGCGGCGGACAAAGCAGCGACAGAGCAAAAAAGGGTTGAAAACCAAAAAGAAATTGCGAAGATAAACAACGATTCGAAGGAGAGAATTGCCAAAATCAGTGCCAACTCAAGGTCAACAAAAAATAATAAAAATGATGGCGGCGGTTCTTTCGCGGTCGGCAACATGGTATTCAGCGGTATGCCCAAGGGTGCGGATGGTGTAATCATCAACCAGCTGTTTAACCTGATGAAGAAGGCTAAACGTGTCACCACGAACGAGGATGGCACACAGAAGGTAGAGCCGTGGCTTAGCCTGAGAGAGATGAACCAAACAAAGTTGGCTGACATCGCCAATGTGGTGAACCAGCATTTCGATGATATATGGAACAGCGACCCCGAGTTCAACGAAAACTTAGTGCGTTTCTTCCAGAATTACGGCAGGTATCAGTCCGGCTGGATGTGCAAAATAGGCGACACCACGGTGTACGATGCCACTGAAGGCGATGAGCAGAGTAACGGAGGACAGCAAAACAACAAATCGAACAATTCCAATAACAATAATAGCGGCGGAAAAAAAAGTTACCATCTATAAAATGAAGCGCAATGGAAGAAGACTACAGAAAAAAACTATATGACTTCATGTCGAGCACTGGCATGGATAATACGGAAGATGACTTCTATTCCATATTGGATAAAGACCCCCGAAGAGTTTACGATAAGGCGAGGGAGTTTGGTTTGGATAACTCTTATGAAGATTTCTATTCCAAAATTACAAGTGTTTCACCCCAAGCTCCTCAGCGTGTTGATGTGTCGGATGTAGAGAACGCTGACACCAAGTCGTCTTCCGTTCCCGACAAGCCGCTTGTGCTGAACGAGAACGGTGGATGGAGCAGCCCTTATGGCAGTTACGTCTCCGATGATATAAAGCCGAAGAATGGCAAGCCCACCTATCAGGAATGGGTGAAGACCGTTCCCAACGACCGCATAGACGAGCGTTACGACTTGCAAACAGCATACGACCTTGGTGACTTCAACGAGCTTGAGGCTTGGCGCAAGTCGTCGCTAGAGGATTTGGAGGCTGGCAAGAACCATTTGCGCAGCGCATACTACGACCCCGAGAAAGACGAGTACCGCTTTGCAAAGCGAGCCGACCACCCCACGGTGCAGATGGAGATTGACGAATACAACGCCAACGAGGATTTCAAGAGCCGCTACGGCCTTGACAAGTCGGGCGACTATTACAAGTATGTGCCGATACCGACGGAAGAGGAATACACCGAGATGGGAGCCAGGTATAACGAGCTTAAAGAAGAACTCAACAAGATACGCAACTCAGAAGCCGTTGCCGACATGGGTCGTGGCGGTGACTATATGGGTTTGAGCCAATATCGTGAAAGGAAAGACAATAGCGAACGCAGTTCTGCAATAGAGAAGGAGATGTCGGAGATAGCCGGCAGGATGGATGTGTTCGAGAAGAGCGACAAGGGAAAGATGTTCCGTGACGCTATGCAGACGAGGATAACCGAGCAGAGCAACGCCATAAGCGAGCAGGAGGAGAAGAACGGCGGCAGTTTCTGGAAGAAGGTCGGAATGAACATCACACCCGAATGGCTGTGGAATGACGAGGAGGAGTCCGAGCTGACGATGGATGACATAAACCTCTATTCCGCAAAGATGCAGTTGAAGTCGGCACAGTCGAAACTCGACCTTGAGACCATGCGGCTGAACGGAGAGATGAAAGGTCTTGCATACCTGCGCGGACTGGCGAACTACAACTATGAGCAGCTTGTTAGCGACATCAACATACCGATAGGCATTGCACGTTCTGTTGGCGAGGTGATGTTGAGCCAAAAGGTGAACAGCGGCGAGAAGCTAACCGACTCGGAGCAGGCACTGTTGCAGGCTAACGAGACAAATGCCCTTGCATCCTATTCGTTTGACGACAACGCCACGCTCTGGGAGCGTCTCGGGCAGCTATCACCCGACCTTGCTCTCTACACATTGGATTTCATCACCGGCAATGTCATATCAGGTGCAGGCAAGGCAGGAGAGAAAGTCACCCTCCGCGCCACGGAGAAAGCAACAGAGAAAGCCGTTGAGAGAGCCTTGGCTAAAAACGGCGGTCGTTTTATTGCAAGGCGAGCCGAGTTGGAGGGGTTGAAGAAGGCGGGGCAGATTTCGGAGGAGGCGGCAGAAAGACTCCTGAAGAAAGAGATAGCCGAGGCGGTTGCCAAGGACGGCATACGCAACTTCATGAATATAAGGGTTATGCCGAAGGTGGAAGGGCTGCTTGTATCTTCGACGATACAGACGCTTGCCAACCCAATATCATACGCTCGTATGATTAAGGACTTCGATGAGCGTTATGGCGGCAGCGTGTATTACGACGATGCAGGTAACTTGCACATCTATGACGACAATAAGAGTATTGGCATGTCGTTGTACCAAACCATCGCAGCCGCATGGATCGAGAACGCTTCGGAGTATTCGGGTGCGTTGATAGAGAAAGGTGCAGGCATGCTGTGGCGTGAGGCTGGTTCGTTGGTGGGTAAAGGTGTGAGCAAGATACCGAAGGGCAGCAAGCTCGATGCTTGTGTCACATGGCTTGACAACACCATGACGACCTTGAAGAAAAGCACGGTTGCCAATGTCTTGAGAATACCGCAGAGAGTGGGTGAGGTGACACAGGTGCAAGGTGCATTTGGTGAGACGGCGGAGGAGATAGTCGGAGCCGTTGGCAACATACTCTTTGCCACCGAACAGCAAAAGGGGCAGTCGTATGCCGACAGCATGAGAGAGACAGCCGAGCGCATGTTTTCGTCAGACCAGATGCTTGAGACGGCATTGAGTTGTGTGATGATGAGCGTGGCCATGGGCGGAGGCTCTAATGCCTTCAATGCTGTACAACGCAGCAGATACAAGAGCCAAGTCAACAAGAGTGTCGAGACATCGAAGGCGATGCTTCGCAACGTGAAGGGTCTCAACATAGAGCAGCTTGACAGTCTGATAGAGAACAACAGCCTTGAAGAGATAGCATCCTACATGAGAACGCAAGCCGAGGAGAACGGCTGGAGCGGTGTCGAGAAAGGCGGAGTGTTCAACTATGTGTATATGAGAGCGCGTCAGATTGGCGTTCAGCAGGATGATGTTGCGGCTGTGGGAAAGGCGCAGGAGGAGATGAGAGCCACCGTTGAGGATATGACCAACGACCGAGACGGCAACATATACAACGCAAAGGTGAGAAACGACAACGGCACGTTGGAAGACGTGACGATAGTGGGAGGCAGGGTGTATGCCACAACCGACTCACAAGGCGGTGTGCGATACAACCCGTTTGCTTCGAGTGCCACGGTTGTCGTAAGGAAAGCCGATGGCACGAAGGTGCAGATGCCGTCAAGGGAGATAGAGGAGGTCGTGTCAGTGGAGAACGCCGACACCCAACTTGCAAGAATGAGGCAGACCGCACCACAGCTGATGCTCGATGCCATGCAAAAGGAAGGTGTTGTCCCTACTGTTGAGAGTGTGTTTGGTGACAGTCTTATACCAGGCGAGACCCAGTTTGAGAATGGCAGCATCACATATATGGGCAAGGCTGACGAGGACGGCTATTACATCATGCAAGACAACAAGAGCGGAAAGAAGTTCCGCATATCCGACTATGCCCTTGCAGGCTACGGAGTGAAACTCGGTCTTGACGAGCTCAACAAGCAGGCGGCGGCAGCAACCAACCCCGAAGAAAGAGCTACGTTGAACGACAAGATACAGGATGCTAATGACGATGCGGAGTATCTTGAACAGATGGAGGCTTTGACAAAGGACAACACGCAGGAGTCGTGGGGTATATTGCAGACGCTGGCCAAGTCGCGTGTGAAATTCGACGATAACGGCACGGCGATACCCGATGAAAGCAACGCCGATGCTATGGCATACTATCTCCTTTCGCTTACGCAAGGCTCATACACCGATGCTATTAACGGCATAGACAAGACCATCGAGGGGCTTGTAGCACCGAAACAAAAGACGAATGCCGACAACAGCGTTGAAGCCAACGTGGTGGAGGCGGCAAACAACTCCACAACAAACGCGGCGACAAAAAGTTTCTATGAGCAGGTGAAAGCCAGACTTGCCGCCATGCAACAACAGCGTTTGGCTGACGAGGAGAAGATTATGGACGAAGCCAAGTCCGTCACCCCTGTGTCGGAGATGAAAGTCGGTGAGACGTTCCTTGTACAATGGGAGTCCAACGGCGAGAGGGTTGAGGCGACAGCTAAGGTTGTCGGTGAGACGGAAGATGGTGAGAAGATAGTATCTGTGTATGACGCTGACGAAAACGTGTTGCCAGGAGGCAGCAAGATATATGGCATGACCGACGAGCAGTGGGATGCTTTGAGGGTGCAGCCGACAGCCGAAAACAACGAAGAGGATGTTGTGCCTCAGCCCGAGCCGACACCGCAGCCAAAAGAGCAGCCCGAACCAACACCTGAACCTGCACCACAGCCTTCGGTTAAGATACCGAGAGATAAAAACGGCAACATCAACCATGCAGAACTCAACCCGACCGACACGGAGACATATAACGCCGCCGTGAACGAAGAGGCTGACAACGCCATAGCCTTTGCCGAGATGGGCGATGACGGATATGTGTCGGGCAACCTTGAAGCGGCAAGAAAAGAAGTGGAGAAAGCCAACGCCAAGACCCCGAAAGCCACGGGAGCGGCACAGCGCAAAGCAGAGATTGACAAGATTAACGCCGAAAGGAATGCAGCCGCCAACCTTGTGACATTCTGGGAGAACGTGCAAGCAGAGATTGACAGGCGTGCAGCGGAGCAGAATACACAACCCAACGAGACACCGACGGAGGAAGTTAATGCAAGCAAAGAGGCGGAGACACAAGAAGAACGTGACAAACGTCTTGAAGAGGAGCGCAAGCAGCGCATACTTAGTGAGGGAACGGTCTTTGACAAGCCTTTTGGTCTTGTTCCTGTAAGAGAGAAGATGACTGTGGACGATATTGATACCAATATAAACAGGATAGTTTCGGGTCTGAAAACAAACGAGGGCAATGAGGAGTATAATGGCTTCTATGGCTTTGCGTATCAAGGCAATTTCAAGGAAAATGCCGGGCAGCAGGTGCATCAGTATTTCTACAGCCTCGGCGGTGTGGTGCCTACTGAAACGCTCAACGCATGGATGGAGAGGCATGGTATCAAGAGCAAGGAAGATATTGTGGAATACGGCAAAAGGTTGTATGCCGAAGAGACGGAGAATGTTCCTGATTGGGTGGATGACACTGCACAGGCAGCAAGAGATAGAGGTTTTCGCATGGTGAACGGAGAGCGTGTTGGCAGACAATTACCAGTACAGGGTATTGAAGGTAATGAGGTGACGGTGAAGTTCAGCAGCAAGGACAGCCCGCAAGGCAGGTGGAAGGTTGTTGATGCAGGTTCATTGCAGCCGTCACATAAAGGGAGAAGCCGCAATCCGCAGTTCTTCATTACAGAGGCTCAGCCAAAGGAGAGAACCGATGATGCAAGCGACAGCGCATCGACACAGATAGCGCAGAACATTAACCCAGAGGAGATAACCGAGGGTGTCACTGCATACACAGGCTCGCCGGTAATTAACGCACGAGGCGAGGTGTTGCAGGGTAACAATCGCACCATAGCCTTGCAGAAGATGTATAACAGCTTTGCAGAATCGTCGGAGAAATACAAGCAGTATCTTATAGACCATGCAGCAGAGTTTGGCATTGACCCGCAGGCGATAGCTGCAATGGAAAATCCTGTCCTTGTCCGACAGATAGATGTTGACGATGATACAGCAATCAAACTTGGTCAGATGACCGCACAAGACACCGAGAGCGGTGGGGTGCAGCGCATCGACCCGCAGAGGACAAAGACAAGCCTTGGTGAAAGGTTCTCGTCGTTCGTCAACAAGATATTCGAGGACACTGACGAAGAAGTGACGATAGGAGAGGCACTTGACAAGAACGGCAAGAAAGCCCTGTATATGCTTTGGAATTGGGGTATCATCAACAATACACAATATCAGTCAGCCTTGAATAAGTCGCAAGACATCACGCCCGAAGCGAAGAACGACTTGAGGCTTATGATAGAGGGCATCTTATACGAGAATGCCCCCGACAACCTGCGCCAGCGTTTCGATATGCTTCCGAAAAGAACACAGACGGCTGTGCTGAAAACCATTTACAGAAGTGCATCGCTTGACAACGAGACAAAAGAGAGGCTGCTGTTTGAGATACAGCAGGCTATAATGGCCTATGGCGACATAGTGGCATCATCGAAACTGATGAGAGACAGCAAGACGGTGACACTGGAGCAGGCTGCAAATGAGATAGCGGAATGGCTGAAACAATATGATATGCTCGCACCTGTTCAAAATTCGGAAAAATACTCTAACTTTGCGCTTGAATTGGTGAAGCACTTTGCCTCTGTGAGCCAAAAAACTCAGGAGTCGTACTTTAATCAGCTGTATGACGCTTTGCAAGGCAAGAGGCAGGAGGCAAGCCTTTTTGATACCGAAGATAGTGGCGAGCCTGTCAAGATGAGTTTTGACGAGGCATTGAAGAAAGTTTACGGAATAGATTACAAACAATCAAAACAATACGACAATGGAATATCTGGAAGCAATGCACTGGGCGGTAACAGTGGATATGGCGCAGAAGGGCAACGAGGAAATGAAGGAGATACTGGAACAGGAGAACGAGAAACGCAGGGAGAACAACCTGCCGACAGTGGAGGAAGAGCTGAAGGCGATAATAGCCAAGGGCAGACAGATGGCAGAGGACGAGCAGAGTTAGACTTTGACACCACCCATATTGACGAGGCTGTCAGCGAGATGGGGCTTGACCCCGAGCAGTTCCATACATTCTTCAGCAACGCTGCCCGTGCCGTTGAAGCCATCAAGCAGGAGAAGGCTACGCCCGAACAATGGCTTGCCATGCTGAAGAAGAACGGCGGATTGAAGAAGGCCGAGGACAAATGGCTTGGGCTTTCGCAATGGCTGCAGTCGCAGGACAAGAAGAGCCTTACCAAACAGGAGGTGCTTGACTTTATCAACGAGAACATGGTGCAGGTGGAGGAAGTGAAGTATAGCGATAATGTTGACAACTCCTTGGACGATGAAATTATAACATATTGGAGAGAAGCTACTGGTAACAACTATGATAAGGCGGAACAAGTAAATGCTCGACTTGTTGAAAAATACGGAGAACGTTTTTCAGATGCTGCTGAGGTTTGGTATGATGGTGGCTTGCGAGTGAAAGACCAATCCCTTCTAACAAAGATAGTAAACGGTGACAACGCAGAACTTCCTATCAACTCGACCCGCCTCAACTACACCACACAAGGCTTGCAGAACAAGCGAGAGATAGCCCTGACCGTTCCGACCATTGAGCCGTGGAACGAGAACGATGAGATACACTTCGGCGATGCAGGCGAAGGCCGTGCCGTGGCTTGGGTTCGCTTCGGAGAAACCACCGACGCTGACGGAAACCGTGTGCTTGTCATCGACGAGATACAGAGCAAGCGGCATCAGGAGGGGAGAGAGAAAGGGTATCGTAAAGAAATAACCTACGAAGACTACGAGAAAGCACAAGAAGAATGGGATGGTTTCAAGACAAACATTGAAGAAAAATATCATGGGTATATTCATGATATAATGAATAGTGGTCAAGTTACCGAGGAAGAAAAGGCGAAATACGACAGATACCAAGCTATATTCGATTACATCGAAAAAGGTGTTGATAGCGGTGTTGGTGTCCCCAATGCTCCCTTCGAGCGCAACTGGCACGAGCTGGCCATGAAGCGTATGCTCCGCTATGCATCAGAGAACGGCTTTGACAAGGTGGCTTGGACGAAGGGCGAACAGCAGGCAAGCAGATACGACCTGAGCAAGGTTATAGATAGTATAGAATGTAGCCATGTCGGGAAGAACGGGCGTAAGATGTTTGCGCTCAAAGGACTTGACTACAATCTTGTTGTTGACACCGACGGGACTATAGTCGCCGGAGAAGATGCGTTCGTTGGCAAACCGCTTTCGGATATTGTTGGCAAACCGCTTGCCGAAAAGATGATTGGCATGGAAGAGGGCGATGTTGTGGAAGGCGACGGCCTGCGCATAGGAAGCGAGGGCATGAAAGGCTTTTACGACAAGATGCTGCCCTCGTTCATGAACAAGTACGGCAAGCAGTGGGGCGTGAAAGTGGGCGAGGTTACTTTGCCCAATGTGGAGGAAGCAGGCCGCACGATGTGGGCGGTGGACGTGACCGATGCCATGAGGGAAAGCGTGATGCAGGGACAGCCGATGTTCCTTATCAGCAAAGAAGATTGGAACGAGAGAGTGATTGCTGGCCAAGACCTTAAAGACGAGGCGAACAGTTACGGACATCACCCGTCGTTCAATTTCGACTATACCGTGAACCTTGTGCATGGCACCTCACAGGAGAATGCGGAAAAGATTCTCAAAGAGGGCCTGCAAAGAGGCAGTTTCCTTGCCCAATCGGAGGAAGAATCAAAGCAGCATGTGGATGCCAAGAGAAAGGGCAATGTGTTCCTGACAATCAAGGTTGACGCAAGGGATATTAGTTACAACGGCGCGACAAACGAGTATTACGCGGAGAACGGCCTTGTGATGGATGCCGACGGCGTTTGGGTTTCACCTCAAAGGAAGGAAGCCAACGAGAAGGAATTGGAGCGCAGGAAGCAAACAGACGAGAAGCAATTAGCCTACAACGCCGTGCGTCAGGCTTTGGCCAATGCGGGGATTGAGGTGGTGGTGGCCACCGAGGAGGAGGTGGAGAGGCTGAAAGCCGAGATGAAGACCTTGCAGGACTCAAAGGGCGTGGTGAGAGGCTGGGTCGGCAACGACGGAAAGATACACCTTACCAAGGACGGGCTGAATGCCGAGACCCCCATACACGAGTACACCCACCTTTGGGCAGAGGTGCTGCAGATGACCAACCCCGACCTTTGGGAGCAGATAAAGGGCTTGCTGAAAGGCACACCCGAATGGCAGCGCATCACCTCGATGAAGGAATACTCGAACCTGAAGGACGACGACAGGATAGCTGGCGAGGTGCTTGCCCATATCAGCGGCAAGAAAAACGCAGAGCGCATGGAAGCCGAGGCCAAGCGGATGATTGACGAGGCACCGACCTTGGAGGAAGCGGCCAAGGCTGCAAACCTCTTGGGCAGGATGCGCGATGCCTTGAAGAAGTTTTGGACTTGGGTAGGCAAGACCCTGCTCGGCAGGAAGGGCAATATCACCATCGAGCAGGTGCAGAACATGGTGCTGGCCGATTTGGTGAATGGGGTGAATCCGTTTGGGCCGATAGGAGGAAAGAGGACTAATAGGACGAAGAGGACTGATGCTTCGGTAAGCGAAAGAGAGGCTTATAACGGAAAATCCAGTCAAGAGAGAAGCGATATGCAGTACGAAAAGGCAAGCGAGATTCTTAAAGCCTTGTATGATGCTGGCTATAAGGATTTCTACATTTCGCGTTCCATCACTGACTTTGGTGTATCTACCTACATTCAAGGAATGTATGGGCTGAAATTCAGGATAAGCGACCATAGTGTTACCTCAAACAGAAGAATCATGGAGGAACATTTCTTTACCCTAAATACACCAGCAAATTCCATATTGGATATAGTAAAAGAAAGGGAAGAAATCGGAAGGGCAATGGCTAAAAAGTTTGACGAAAGAAAAGAGAAGGAGCGTTTGCTTGATGAAAAGTGGGAGAGAATCAAACCCTTGTTTGAAGGTCTTGGGTGGAAGCGAAACGATAGAACCTATCAGAACTTCGAGAAGTTTTCGTCAAACGAGAAACGCAGCAACATACTACAAACACCCATAAGCGGAGGCGCATTCAGATACGAATGGACTGAACCCATTGACGCTTACACAAGAGAGAAGCCCTCATACGAATGGCTTGAACATTTCGATGAGAATGAGAATGTTGTGCGGACAACGGAATTGCTCATGGAGAGCGAGATGGAGCGCATAGATGAAGCCTACATGAAAGCCGTGGAAAGCGGTGATATGGAGACGGCGCAGCGGATGGTGAACGAGGCGGCCAAGGCAGCGATGCCCAACACGAAGGTGGTGGACGAGAACGGCAATCCGTTGGTGGTGTATCATGGAGGAAAGGGTAAAATCATCGTTTTTGATAAAAATCGAATTGGAGAAAACCTTGACTATGGAACAATGGGGGCAGGATTTTACTTTACATCCGACCGCGAGAATGCAGAAAACTATGCAAGAAACGCAAAAGGAGAAGAAGAACCTTCTATTGAACGGGTGTTTATTAACATCAGAAACATAAAAGAAGTAAATTGGAACGAACTTGACGGAGATAGTAAGAAGAAGTCTGAAACGTTTACGGCAAAAGCTATTGCAAAAGGTTATGATGGATTGACAGCTTATGCACCAAACGGAGCGTGGTGGTATGTCGCCTTTAACTCCAACCAAATCAAGTCAGCCGACCCCGTGACCTACGACGACGAAGGCAATGTCATTCCATTGAGCCAACGCTTCAACAAGAGGAACGCGGATATTCGCTTCTCGATTGACGATGAGACCGATGAGACGGATAGGGCTGATGTTCCCGAGATGAGCGACGAGGAAACCGAAAGCTACGACGCAGGGAGCATGACTATGATTGAGGTGGCCACGGATGGTGTTTTGAAAGCCGCCGAAAAAAACAAGGAGGACTTGCGGATGCGCAACGAGGCGGTGAAGGCCATAGGCGTGAGCATCAACCGCTTGCGCCAAGCCATGGCCAAGCAGAGGGAATACGACAAGGCCACCGTGGACAGCATCGTAAGGCTGGCACGGATGATGATTGAGAACGGCTACATGGACAACATGAGCCGGAGCGAGGTGAAGCGTCTGATGACCTTGGCGAAGAACGCCACGGGCAAGACCGACATCACCAAGCAGGCCAACGCCGTGGTCGACCTGATGCTGAAACACCAACTGAAAGCAGCCGAGGCGGTGCAGCAGAAACTGCTTGCCACCAAAGGCTCGAAGGTGAACGCCAGCGGCGTGGAGGTGCAGGCTGGGCTTGACATCACGGGACAGCGCACCCTCAAGGCCATGAAGGAGGGCATAGAACTCGACGAGGCCGCGCTTACGGAACGCATCGCCGACGTGAACGACCGCATGGGCGGCACCGACAAGACCCTTGCCGCCAACGCAGCGGAGGAATACGAGGGCCTGATGATGGCCAAGGACTACCACGACATGATTAGGCAGAGCGAACAGGACGAGGCGCAACTGCGCCACGAACTCGACCAAGCCAAGGAGGACGTGAAGAACGGCACGCTGGGCCGCAAGGATTACAAGGAACTGGCCGCGAGGATTGACGCTGCCCTTCGGAAGAACATGGCCGAGAGGGTGACGGCATTCACGAGGCTCAACCAGCAACTGGCAGAGGTGCTTAACGGCAGCAAGGGCAGGGCGAGGGAGTTCCGCGAGAAGCAGATGGAAAGGGTGCGCGAGATTCAGCACAACGCCAACAGCGACATGAAAGGCACACCCGCCAGCGAACACAAGAAGGCTGCAAGAATCAACAAGGTGGTGAACAGCGGCATAGTACGTTTCCTCTTCAAGCCCGTGGCCACCTTCGACGAGATGCTGCGCTTCTTCGGCAAGAAGAGCGTGGACGGCATGGGCTACCTGTGGCAGCGGTTCATGGGAGGCTACATCGACGCGGCTGACACCGAATGGCGCAGCCTGAAGAAAGACCACGACGCGCTGGACGAGAAGGTGAGCGAGGTGATGGGCAAGAAGATGCGCTGGAGCGACCTGTTCAGCATGGAGCGCAGGATGGAGCCGATAGAGGTGGAGTTCTACGACTTGACAACGGACGAAGAAGGCAATTCCGTCCGCGTGAAGGAGAAGCACCCGCTGACGCAAGGCAACGCGCTCTACATCTACATGGTGAACAAGATGGACGACGGGGCCATGAAGCTGCGCAGAATGGGCATCAGCGACGAGGACGTTGACCGCATCGCCGGGCAGCTCGACCCGCGCTTCCTGCAACTTGCCGACTGGATTCAGGACGAGTTCCTGCCGAAGAAGCGAGAGGCCTTCAACGCCGTCCACATGCGCATGTTAGGCGCGCCGATGGCGGCCATCGAGGAGTATTTCCCGCTGGTCATCAACAGCAGAAGCAGAGGGCAAGAGGAGGATATTAACGATACAGGCGAGGGAGATTTGAAGATTTCGACCATCACGGGCAGCATCATCAAGAGGACGGTGAACACCACCGCGCTTGACATAACCAATGCCGACGCCTTCGATGTGCTTTTGGGACACCTGCGCGACATGGAGCATTGGGCAGCCTTCGCCGAGTTTATCCGAGACACAAACACCTTGATTTCCTACAAGCATTTCAGAAATCAGGTGCTGAACATGAGCAGCGTGCGCTTCGGTGCTGGCAAAGTTCTTTGGAAGAACTTCAAGAAGACATGTTCTATTGCCGCTGGCGTGTACCGTCCGAAAGCAGATGAAGATAGTATAGACAACGCCATCGTGAACATCTCGAAGGGCGTGACCTCGGCCAAGATAAGTTTCCGTCTGTACACGGCCTTGAAGCAGTTGTTGAGTTACCCCGCCTATTTCAGCGAGGCCAACCCCGTGGAACTTGCCAAGAGTACGGTCAGACCCGCCGCATCGTTCAACTGGGCGTTGGACAACCTGCCCGGATTCGCCGAACGGTGGCAGAGCCGACAGGCGGGCGACAGCCGCTTGAAGGACACCGACGCGGACTGGGACTTTTGGAAGAACAAGTTCGTGGACACGGCGCGACGCTGGGGCATGACCCCCAACGCCTTCGTGGACGGCATCACCGTGGCCATGGGTGCCAAGGCCATCTACGAAAGCAAGATGAAAGGCTACCTGAAGGCTGGCTACAGCGAGGCAGAAGCCAAGGAGAAAGCCTTGAAGGAAGCCTCGGCAGCCGTGAATGAGACGCAGCAGAGCAGCCAAAACGCCTACTTGAGCGCGATGCAACTCGACCGCACCGTGGCAAGCGTGGCACTGACCGTGTTCCGCAACGCCTCGATGGGCTACGAGCGCAGGCTGCTCCGTGCCGTTGACAATATCAAGCGCAAGTTCACCAAGGGCTACAAAGAAGAGAGCATTGAGTTCATGCGCAAGAAGATGGTGCGCGAGGGCTTGACGGAGGAGCAGGCCAAGGCCGCATCCGAAAGGGCTTGGAACATCAGCATTGCGAAGGACGTGGCCAACTTGGTCATCTTCGGCTTCGTGATGCAGCTGGCATGGAACCTCGGCTCCAGCCTCATGTACCTTGTTTTCGGCGATGACGATGACGAGAAGGAGGCTATGTGGGAAGATGCCGCCATGCATGCCTTGGCTGGACCTGTCGAAGGACTGTCGGGCGGGAACGTCATCAGCGAGGTCTATAACATGGCCCGCTCCGGCAAGAAGATTTCCAACTACAACTTCCAGTTGCTGCCCATCATGAGCGACTTGCAGACCACCATGAAGCACATGGAGCAGGACAAGGTGCGCGGCATCCAAGACATCGTGAACCTCGTGATACAGGCTGGCGTGGGCGTGAACCCGCAGACCATCACCGACGCGGTGGTGGCCATCGTGGACGCTGCCGACGGCGACCTCGGCGTGGGCAAGGAGATTGGTATGCTGCTGCTCCGCATCTCACAGGTGCCGCAGAGCCAACTCGACCAACTCTATATAGATGAGTTGGGCATGAGCGCGAAGGACGCGAAGGCTTTGCCGATGGAGGAACTGGCGCAACGCTATGCCGCCTACAAGCGCATGAAGGACGCTCCGCTGACGGGCTGGGCCTACAGCGACGAGGCGAGGGAGAAGGTGGACAAACGCTACCTCAACAAGTTCGTGAAACTGGTGCAGGAGCGCATTGCCAACATGGACGACGAGCAACTTGATTTGAGTATGGAGAACAAGGATATTCAACTCAAGAAAATCGTTAGTAAAGAAGTGGCTGACAGGATGGATGGCAAGGATTCATACGGTGCCGCACCATCGTCGAGCTGGAAAGAGGAGACACAACGCGCCCATGTGAGGTATCAAGAGTTACGCAACTACACCGACCTTTGCGAGGACATTATGCTGCAGAAGGCGCAAGCTGATGCCGAAAAAGCATACGATGCGGCTTTGGAGGCCGACGATATAGAAACGGCGATAAACAAGCAAGATGAAGTCAATGTAATAAAGGAGAAGAGGGAGGAGATTAACAACTACAGACACCAGCTTGAAGGAGAGTACGACGACAATGAAGTGATGGAACTTATCAGAGAAACAAGAAAAGATGTTTTGGAAGAATTAGGTCTGATAGGGAATAAAAAAATCACTTTTTTATAACAAGCGTGACTTTTTACGGCTTTTATCTGGCTATTGGATATTTATTTTGTGGTTCAAATAAGTCTAACCATAAAACTATAAAACCAATGGACGGAGAAAAATTCAATTTCCTCACGCTGCCCAACGGCAGCACCGACACCGCCACAGCAATGGCGATGATGAACAACAATCCGTGGATGTATCTCGTGATGCTCGCCCTGTTCGCAAACGGCGGCTTCGGCTTCGGAGGCAACCGCAACGGTAACATTGAGGCACAGCTTGCATCAATGCAGAACCAAATCAACGACAACAACAACAATGCCATCGCTCGCGAGGCTGTGCAAGGCAACGGCTTTGCCATCAGCCAACTGGCACAGAACCTCAATGTTGACCGCAATGCCCTCGAGGCCGCCATCAACAGCGTGAACTTCAACATCGCCAACCTCGGTTCGCAAACCGGTATGGGCTTTATGGGTGTGACAAACGCCATCAACCTCGGTCAGCTGAACATGGTTCAGCAACTGAAGGACTGCTGCTGCGCCATGCAGAAGCAAACCCTTGAGCAAGGCTACCAAGGTCGCATAGAGACCATCCAGCAAACCGACGACATTAAGACCGCCATCCGCGTTGAGAACGGCTTGACCCGTACAGAGGTTGCCGCCTTCCGTCAGGCTTGGGAGAACGCACGCTACCAAGATGTGGTGGCCGAGAAGACCCGCCTGCAAACCGAGCTTGACCTGTTGCGTCAACAGGATGCCAACACCGCTGCATTGGCCAACTTCATCAATCCGCTGAAACAACAGATGCAACTGATGGAGTGGCAGATGCAACAGTACATCGTGAACCCCAAGGGTGCAAGTGTGACAACTGCATCAGCAGGTGCTTAACGTCATTATTGTTCGGTGAGGGTAGGGTGTGTCGCCCTGCCTTCCCGAACTATTTTTTTAAAATCCGAACAATAAAAACATATAGCTATGATATTCAAGGAATTAAGACAAAACAACACCGTCTATATGCTCGACAAGAGGGAGGGCATGAAGTACACACAGGGCAAGGTGCTGAACGTTGGCCAGCCACGTATTGACACACAACTGCCCACACCAGGCACTATGCAGATGCCGCAGACGGTTGTCGATGTAACCATAGAGGCAAACGGCAAAACGGAGACATACAAGTTTCCCGACAATGTTGGGGTTGCCGCTGTTGGCAGTGTGCTTTTTTCCACCGACAAGGAAGGTGTGCTTAAAGAGGTTCAAGCCACCATATCCGATTGCGAGCAATACTTGTCGCAGGTAGATGCGAAAAAAGAGATGCTTGAACAGGGCAAGTCGCTCATTGCGGAACTTGACACGACATTCAAGGAGAAGCAAGAGATCGAAAATCGTATCAGCAAGATAGAGAAACAACAGGAGGAACATATTTCTATCTTGAAGGAGATGCTTAGCATACTTAAAAAGGAGAGTTAAAAATGAACATCACATACAAGGACATAATCAAACACTCCCCCCGTGGCAGCGAAGCCAAGATGTGGGATGAGGTTGAGCGCGTGGACTGTCTTATAGACAAGTTGCGCAAGGAAAACCCTGAGATGGCTCGCAAGTTTATGAGAGAAGCCTATGAGGCCATGAACGGCAAGCATATCAACGAATGGCTTGCAAGGGAGATGGTGGAGAAGATGTGGCATGGCGAAGATACCAAGAAGGTCATGGGTGAGCTTGTCACACCCAGCGATGCAATGCAACTACTTGCTGGCATGGAAGCGGAGAAGGTGGAGAAGATGAAGTGGGATGCTTACGTTGCCGCCAATGCCTTTATGCACGATAGCGTAGAGAGCGGAGTGGCAAAGAACGACATCCTGCGCATAGCCAAACACTGGTGGTTCCATGATGCCGATATGGATGAAGGCTGCCACAAGGTGTATTGGTATTTCAAGGATTGGATATTCGGATAAACAGCGTTAGTTATGCCAGACGTAAGACATACAATCGGTTACTTGGCAGAACTCAATCAAGGTGACGACTTCACGCTTGCTATTCCCGTGCTTGACGAGCAGGGCGAACACACCCAGCTTGTCGAGGGAGAGAGTTTGCTTGTAGCCTTGTATAGTGCTGACGGGCATAGGCTGTGCCATGCCACGGAAGAGGATATGGTGTATGACACAGGCGATGATTGTTATCTCTACGAGGTGACACATCAAGAAAGCATAAAGATGATAGGTGCTGTAGTTGTTGAGGCTACATTGACAGACTCTGACGGAGTAACACACTCGCCTCATAAAGGGAAGTTGTATTTTGAACCTCGACAAAACAACGATTTGTTATGAGCAAGAGGATAGAGATAGCGGTAAGGCGCAAGAGCAGCCGTGTGGAAATAGAAATACGACGCGGCAAGGCAAAGCTCTTGCAGGACAAGACCGTCACACCAAGCACTTCACAGCAGACCGTGACACCCGACAGCGACTTTTACGGCTTGCACGAGGTGACGGTAGAAGCAGCACCTCTGCAATCAAAGACGGTCGAATACGATGGTGGCACGGTAGAAGTCACTCCAGATTCTGGCTTTCTGGGAATGTCAAGTGTGACAATTACACCTCCAGTTATACCTCCGTCATATCTCACTTTCACTAATGTAAACAACGGAATATCAACAATATCAATGCAGAAAATAGGTGAGGCTCCTGATGTCAATATTGAGTACTCATTGGATAACGGATTGAATTGGAACATGTTTGTAGTTGGTGATACGGTTATAAGCCTTGATGTTGATGAGTCAGTTAAATTCAAAGGTATAAACGGCACTTTTGCAGCATCAACAAGCGACTATAACAATTTTGTAATGACAGGCAGTATATCGGCAAGTGGTGACATCACTTCATTATTGAATGGTGAGGGTGGTGATGTTGAACTTACAGAGCCTTTTGTGTTTACTAGTTTGTTTAGGGACTGCACATCATTGGTTGTTGCTCCTGATATGCCGTCCACAATATTGTCTGACTATTGCTACTTCTATATGTTTTACAACTGCACAAATATGACGGAGTGTAATGTATTGCCGGCTGCAAATCTGACTAACTATTGCTATTATGGTATGTTCCGAAACACAGGTATGTTGTATCCTCCCCAGATATTGGCACGCAATTATGCTGAGCGTTCTTGTTATGCTATGTTCAGGGATTGCACGGCACTGAAAGCCACAGCTGCAATAAAAGCAGGCTACATACCTTCATACAGCTGCTATACTATGTTTTACAGTTGTCCATCTATTGAAACAGTTAATGACATAGACATAATTAATACAAGCAATTATAGTTTTCAAAATTTCTTAGCCTATAACTCAAGCATAAAAAAACTAAGTTTGAACATAAAAAGAATAAGTGGAACTGATACATTCCGTGCTTTTGTATACACCAACATAGCAAACACCCTTGAAGAAGTGGAATTTCCTAATCTTGAACAAGCTGAAGGTGATGGCATATTTTACAATGCTTTTGGAACTACCAACAATCCACAGTCAGACCATCAAATAAAGGTGGCAAAATTCCCGAAGCTGAGAACCATCACAGGTGCTACTCCTTGCGACTTTATGTTCCAATACCAGACTCGATTGAACGAGATAGACTTCTCTTCGCTTGATGTAAATGTTCAATCTAACAACACTTTAAGGAATATATTTTATCAGGCAACTAACGTCAAGATAGCAAGAGTGTCACCGAAATGCCTTAGATTCAACAACAACAATTATAATTTGTTAAGGACTCTAGTTAACTTAATAAGTTTAGAATTGAGTGAGGATGCTAATGACAACATATATCTCAATACACTACCTTTACTTGACTTCAACAGCGTCAAGAGTGTGTTGGAACACTGTAACAACGATAATATGAACGGCAAGTCAGTTACATTTTACACATCAGGTCTGACCGTAACAGATGATGCAGAAGGCACCCTCAACAATCTGAAATTGGAAGCGGAGCAAAAAGGATGCACTTTCAATAATATAACGATAAACCCATATACACCTTAAATATGAGACTTGAGCATATAGATAATATGTGGTGGATGAAACCCACCACAGACGAAGAAGGTAACACCATGGAGGAGTTCTTCTGGTGTGTAGATACAGAGTACTACACACGAGAGGACTACACGCTCGTCACAGACGAGTACAAGCAAAAGTACGAGGAGGAACATTATCCACCCGAACCAGAGCCAGAGCCAGAAGAGACAATAGACACGGAAAGCGAGGTGTTAGAATGATTGATTGGACGCAAATAATCATAGCACTGCTCGGCACTGGCGGTGTCACGGCCTTGTTCCTCATCACGGAGCGCAAGACTGCGGCTGCGTTGAAGAACATGCAGACTACCCTTGACAGCCTCAAGGACTTGTACGACAAGCTGCAAGCGAGGTATGACATGGAGACCGACAAGGTTGGTAAGTTCTACAACGAGATAGACAACCTGCACGACCGCCTTGACGAAGCCAACACGAAAGCTGCTGTGAACGAGATATTGCGCTGCGAGGTGACAGGCTGCGTGAATAGACACCCGCCTTTGGGTAGCAAAATAAAAACAGAAGACATGAAGAAAATCACAGACGCAGACGACATAGACTTGGAATGAGTCACGATATGAAAACTTACATGGGGCGTTGCGGAAGTTCACGCACGGACGAAACACCGTCGTTTTTCAGGCCGCTCAATTTTTTTAAATCGGAACGCTATGATAGTATTGATTGACAACGGACACGGAAAAGAGACAAAAGGCAAGCGCAGCCCCGATGGAAAGCTGCAAGAGTGGCAGTGGACACGGCAGGCTGCAAGGCGGCTCGTCGCACGCCTCATCGACAACGGCATCGAGGCACAGCTTGTCACGCCCGAAGACACCGACATCAGCCTCTCGGAGAGGGTAAGGCGAATCAACGACGTGTGCAGAGCGAAAGGGGCGGGCAACGTGCTTGTTATCTCGTTGCACAACAACGCAGCAACGACAACGGGAGCGTGGGGCAACGCTCGTGGCTTTATTCCGTTCGTTAGCACCAACGCAGGCATATCGAGCCGCAGGCTTGCCAAGCTGCTCTATGACACAGCCGTTGCGCACGGATTGAAGGGTAATCGCTGGATGCCTAAGGAAGGCTATCAGACCAAGAACCTCGCTATCTGCCGTGACACCAAGTGCGCAGCCGTGCTGACCGAGAACCTTTTTATGGACAACAAGGAAGACTGCGCCTACCTGCTCACCGCAGAAGGTATTGACAACATCGTGCAGGCGCACGTTGAGGCCGTGCAACGCTTTATCTCGTAAACTATGAGCGCAAAGACAAAGAACATATTGATATGCGCAGCCGTTGTGCTTGCTTGTCTTGCTATCGGCTTCTTTGCAGGCAGAGCCACCAAGAAAGAGACAACGAAGATTGAGGTGCGCTACGAGAAAGGCGAGACAATACACGACACGGTGACAATAACAGAGCCTGTTGAGGTAGAGCCTGTTGTCGATACCGCAAGCATCATACAACAGTGCATCAGAGACGGCATATATGCCGAGCTGTTCCCTAACAAGACCGTCATCGACACGCAATACATAGAGGTGACGAGAGAGGACACCACTGCCATGCTTGCTGACTGGGCTACGGCTAAGACCTACAACGAGAGCCTGTTTGACATAGACACTCTTGGCAGGTGCGACGTTAGCCTGACCGTGCAATACAACAGACTTGCCGCCTTGTCATATACTTACACACCGATACAGAAGACCACCACGATAACTACCGAGAAGAAGCGGGTTGTCTCTCCGTTCATCGGTCTCGGTGTCCTTACCAACCCCACAGACTTCGGCAACAGCCTGATGCCGTCGGCGAGTGTCGGTATCTACATCGTGGAACACTATGGTGTGACCCTGCAATACTCACGCTATATCAAGAACAAGGAGAACATCGTGGGGCTGATGTTGAACTACAAGTGGTAGTTTTCATTTTGCTTTTCTTTCATATATATGTTTCACCCGCTGCGCTTGTGGCGGGTGTTTTTTTTTGTTTCAAGTGTGCTTTTTTACGGATTTTTTGTCGGAGTTGTTTGCTTTTTTTGCGGACAATGTAAAAAATAATATCAAAATGGGAAAAGGACTTGGATATGTCAGACTCACCGTTCCTGGAAGAAACGAGCTGAGCAACCTGCCTACCGTGTTGCAGATAGGCGGCAAGACCGTTGAGGACATCATAGAGGGTATCAACAGCGAGGTAGCAACCAAGGCAAGCACATCCGCTGTTGCAGCCAAATGCGACCTCTCGGTGATAGCACCTGCCTACGATGCCACCGACACATACGCAGAGGGTGCCGTGGTGACACACGACGGCAAGCTGTATGAATGCTCATCGGCGATAGAGACAGCGGAGGAGTTCAATGCCGACCACTGGACGCAAACAACGGTTGTTGAACTTATAGCAGCATTGGCAAGTGGCGACTAAGAAACAAGACGGGCGTGTTGACACCTTTCGTGATGAAGCGTTAAGTTTTGTGGCGCAGCATCTTGGAGATATGAAGGTGGTGTTTGCCGCATACATGAAAGAGAAGAACTACGACAAGGCGGTGGCTCTCTACATGAAACTTACAGACAAGGTAATACCCGCCCTTGCATCGCAGGCTCTGGAGAGCGAAGGAGGCGACACTACACCCGACTGGCAGAAGAAGATTGACAAGGCTAAGAAAACTATGGAGAAGAACACGAAATGACACAGACACACATACTTGAGATAGACAACGCCGACATTCTGAAAGAGGTAGAGGCACGAACTTTTAAGTTCGGCAAGGCAAGAGACAATGGCGAAGCACCGAAACTTATCAACGGCGTTAAGCTGACCGACCTCGGCTACGACCGCATGATAGCACTCGGCTGGATAGACGATGCCATATCCAACATAAGGGTGGCGTTTGTGAAGTATGCCGGAGAAATCACCACGGCGGGAACGGGTGAGACAAAGAAGACAAGGGTGGAGTTTATTCTACCCTCTGTATGGGATAGCGGCAACGCGATGGGTTTCGATGCCGACTGCCGTGAGTATATAGTGAACATTGTCATATCCGACTTTCTTGGGTTGTCTCTTCCGAGAGAGGCGCAGGTGTACGCAGAGAAAGCCAGCCTTGCATACAAGAGAGCTGAACGGAAATTGTATTACAAGAAATCATTATAAGACATGGCACAGACGGTAGTGATAAACGTGGATATGATGACGGTGTTGAAGCGTCTCGAAAGAGCGACGTGGAAACACGGTCGCATGGGCGACAATCCGCAGGCGGTTAAACCCACCTACAACCTGCAAGCCGACATGGAAGAGAGTGCCGACTACGGCCTTATGCTTGCCTCATACGAGAAATGGCTGTGGGAGGGCATCAGCATCATGGAGGAATATGTGCAAGGCACACCGACCACCACAGGCTCGATAACCACAATAACACTGCTTATGCCCTACAACTGGGGCAGTCGTGCCGAGACGCTGAAACAATCGCTGCTTGCCTTGTTATACAGCGGCATGGCGGCTGACTGGTATGACGAGGTGCAGCCCGAAAGCGTGGCAGCATACATCAAGAGAGCCAACACGGAAAAGAAAAACCTTGCAGCAATAGTGTATGCCATAAACCCGCCGAGCGTGACGATACAAAGCGAGGTTGAGCAGTTTGACGGCAACAGCGGCACGGAAGGCGGCAACAATGACAATGAGATCCAGCTCCATGATTCTGAACCGCATTACGATGACGGAGAGGGTGAGACTGAAACATAAGGAGAGTTATTATGCAGCAAGTTGAATTGACAATAGACAAAGCCGAGATATTCAAGACGGTGGAGTCGTTGCTGTGGAAGTACGGCAAGACGATAGACAGCGATGCAAACTATCGACAGGTCTATAATGTGCATTCAGAACACGGCGACAACGCTGTTGACAACCGCGTGCTTGACGACTCGTGGAAAGCGAGAAGGGTTGAGGTCGTGGCGGTGATGAAAGATTTTGTTGTCGAGACGGAAAGCGATGCAACGACAGACGATTATACCATCACGTTGCAGATGCGCTCACGCTGGGCTGGCAACCCCGACACGTTGAAACAATGCGTCGAGGCTTATATCGTCGATGCCATGATGACCGACTGGCTGAATGTCACAGCACCATCAGAGCAACCCATGTACGCCAACAGGCTTACAGCCGACACACTGGCTGTCAAGACAGAGATATACACGAAAGGAGAACCGATATGATACCATTGCCACCCATACCGCAGGAGCCTTATATCTTCAACATCTTGCTCAAAAGGAGCGAGGTGGTGACAAAGGCATCACGCATATTGCACGTCATGGCGGAGAGCCGCTTTGACGGGGAGAATGCAAGATACGTCAACAACATGCAGTTTGAGACCGACTCGACCGTGGAGAACTCCATCATAGAGGATTTGTTCGAGACGGGCATAGACCACATCACCACGAGGATAGAGCCTTATGTGATGGGTATAGGCGACCACACCGACAGCGAGACAGGACTTGCCATACCAGGCGAGTACGAACTCACCATGCGCATGCCCTACAACTGGAAGCGGCTGAAGGAGGACACACTGAAACGCAAGATGGAAGAGTATCTTGCCTATATGATAATAGCGCATTGGCTTGAAAAGGTCAGCCATGCCGACATCGAGTATTGCATGGCAAAGGCAGATGCGTTGTTGCGTGAGGTAAAATGGACGTGCGAACTAAGGCAAGGCAAGGTACATAGCGGATGGAACACTACTTATTGAGAAGTAAGAATAAAGAATATAGAAGATATGGCTACAACGGTATATAGGAAATCGGCGGTGATGCCACAGCGCAAGAGCCGTGAGAAGTTCGACAGCGTGGCTGAACGCCGCAAGTGCAAGGACAACCTGCGCAAGGACGAGGACTTGCTGAACCGCATGAAGACGGCATGGGACAACGACGACCAGATACGCAAGGAGGGTGAGCGTTGCCACCGCTTCGTGTACGGCGACCAATGGGGTGACCCTGTTCTATATGACGGACAATGGATGACAGAGCGTGCCTACCTTATCAAGATAGGTAAAGTGCCGTTGACAAACAACGTGACACGCCGACTGATAACCGCCGTAAAGGGCAACTACCTCGGACAGAAGAGCGAGCCGCAGTGCCTGCCTTTCACCGCCGAGGGAGCGGCAGGAGCGGAGATGCTGTCGTGCGCCTTGACAACCAACTGGCGCAGGCAGTACAACAACATGAGTACGCAGCTGCCTACCGCCCTTGAGAACTTCCTTATACGCGGCGTGGCTGTCATGGGAGAGTCGTATGAGCGCACTCCCGACGGAAGATATGACGCAAGGACAAAGATGTACGACCCTCGCAAGGTGGCGGTGGAATGCACCATGAACGACCCCTTGATGGACGACATCAGCCTTGTGGGTATCATACACGATGTGAAGCCCATCGACTTCGTGGCGAAGTTCGGAGGCAGGATAAGCAAGGCGACGATGAAAGCCGTGAAGGAGGAATACGGCAACAGACCGTATAACGAGTATCTGCGTGAGAACGAGATAGACAACAACGACAAGAACAGGCTTGAGTACCTTGAGTTCCGCTCAAACAACGACCCCTCGCGTTGGCGTTTCTATGAGATATGGACTAAGGAGATAAAGACAATGACACTCTGTGTTGACCCCGCCAGACCTATATCGCCGTTCAAGGTGGAGAACATAGAGAAGTTCGGTCTTGACATGTATGGAGGTTTGACCGTCATACAGGAGAACGAGCGCAGACGATTGGAGGCGGCTGCATTCGGCATACCTGAAGACGAGGTTTTATACATCGACTATGGCCAGTTTGGTGACGACGGTGACTTTGACGGCACAGGCGAGTTCGTTGACGTGTATTGGTATGTCAAGTTCCTCACACCGAGAGGCACGGTGATAGACGAGTATGTGTCGCCCTATCAGTGCGGCTGTCCTATCACGATAGTGAAATATCCATATGTCAACGGCGAGGTGCATTCGTATATCAACGATGTCATACCGCAGCAGAAGTATATCAACCGTCTTGTTGTCTTGAACGATGCCGCCATACGCAGCACCGCCAAGGGTTCGTTGGTTGTTGACAAACGCTCGCTGGAGACCACTGACGACCAGACAATAGAAGAGATGCGCCAGCAGTGGAGTGACCCCGATGGCATTGTCTTGTGGGACAGCACCCTTGGAGGACAACCGCCGAGGCAACAGGCAAACACATCGACCAATGTGGGTATCGACCAAGCCTTGACAAGACAACTCTCTTTGATGGAGGACATCAGCGGTGTACACGGAGCGGCGCAGGGCAAGGATGCCTTGAGCGGACAGAGCGGCTCTCTCTATGCACAACAGGCGCAGAACTCCAACACCATGTTGAGAAGTGTGCTTGAGGCGTTCAGCGAGTTTGTGAAGAGGGTGGCATACAAGAAGTTGTCGGTTATAAACCAGTTCTGGGAGAACGGCAGACCGATAAACACCTATGGTGCTTCGTATGCCAACGTGAAGCGTTTCGACCGCTCCCTGCTTGACAACCTTGAATACTGGATTACCATCATCAACAACGACGACATGGAGACGGCTGCAACCGTTGCCAACCAAGTGGCTATGCAGATATTCGCCCGTGGTGCCATGGATGCCAAGACCTTGTTGGAGGTAGGCACATGGCCGCAGCAGTTCAAGGACAAGGCTTTGAGGGCTATTGCGGAGCAGGAGGCTGCGATGATGCAGAAAAACAACATGAACGAGCAGCAGATGGCTGCGTTGCAGCAGCAGTTGCAGCAGGAAAACGGAACGTTTAACGGACAAAACATAGTTGCATAACATGGCACAGCAGAACATACAATACGGAGGCATGAGACATGCGCCGAGCGACATCACCGGCAAGGACGGTGACTTGCTCGACTGCGTGAACATGATTAACGAGGGTGGCGAGTTGAAGCCGTTGGAGTTGCCCGAGGGGATAGGGTTGGACTTGAAGAAGAACGAGACCCTTGCCTTTGTGCATAACCCTGTGGGTGCGAAGAACCTCATTGTGGTGGGCAGGTATCTCAACCGCACTATGATAAGGGCTATGAAACTTGACGGCAGTGTTGTTCAGATTGACGGAGAGGCGTACCACTACATCATAGAGGAAGAGGTGCGTTGGGTGAACGCCGTCGGCAACACGCTTGTGGTGGGGACGGATAAGAGTGTGAACTATGCTATATACAAGGTAGGACAAAACTCCTACACATGGCTTGGAAATGAGTTGCCAAGACCTGTGTTTGAAGTATGTATCACATCAGCGGAAAATGATGAATATTTTGGGGAATTTGAACCCAACCCTCCGTGTGTATGGGAAGAAAATATATACGGCACAAATATATTTGGTCAATCCAACTCTAATAATGTCACGCAAACATCGGGCGAACCTGTGCCAGGTGGTGGAATGCCCATGTATATTGCTGATTTGTCAGGACAGCAATATAACTCAATCAGACGCATATTGCCAGCCGATATGGACACATACAAAGTAACAGAAAGCACAGGGCATAACTCTATTGTCCTAAAAGAAAACATAGAAGCCAAATATACCGCCTTGCTCAGAAGGGTGAAAAAAGCGAACTTGTTTTTATCACCTTTTTTTGTACGATACGCCCTAAGGCTTTTTGACGGTTCGTATGCTTGTCATTCCACCCCATTGTTAATGATGCCCTCTACACAAGTACCAATAGTAAGTTATTGGCAACAATTAGACATTAAGTATAATTGTGTAACATTCAATATTGCCTTAGCGGCAAAGGGTAAAAGACTCAAATATATATTCAAAGGTTTTTTTAAAGAAGATGGCTCTGATGTGACACTAAGCATACATGATTGGGATGATATTATTCTTGGCGTAGATTTGTTTCTTTCAAGCGAAACGGAAATTATCAACATGGATGAAACCCTCAGTATGCAGAGGTTGAATTACACAAGTGGCACAAAATGGAGACACGACCTAAGTAACTATAACACTGGATATGGGTATTACGATAATGAAAAACATCTTGTCAGTGACGATATAAAAGGTGCGGTTCCGTATCAATCAAGTGGCGGCTGGGAAAAAAACAAAACAGGACTTCCTAATTCTGTTTGGTATTTTTTTTATTTTGATTTTATTGCAAAATCAACAAGTCAACTAAAGAACGAACTTGAAAGCAAACATATATTTTATTTTGCAAAAGGTTACTCACTTGAAAAGTTACAAGCAGGTGTGACACATTACTTTGACAAAGATGCCGACAATGAGACTTTGGTTCATCTTGAATCCAACAAAACTCTTCCCGATGACTATGTGTCATTGTTTCAGAAAAACGCAAGCATAGCGTATAACTACAACAAGAAGATTACGTTGGGTAACGTGGGACTAAGACTTCCATTGTGGAATTATGACTTTCCTGTTTTTCAGAATAACACAATGGAGATTGTGTTATTATTTGAGATAAACAAAAACGGAAAGATTGTTTATATAAGAAAAAGTGGGAGGGTAGGCGTTTATTCGTTGCACCATCTATATTATCCAGATGTTAACTGCAAAAAAATATCAATCGCCATATCCACGAACAACTATACTAACTGGCATTATAAGACCTATTCCACAACACCGCACCCTTATCTTAATGGAGCGTATGTTGTTGCCGACGATTTCTTAAAAACCATTCTTGAAGAAGTCTATGTTTCAGGAAATACATGTGGTCATTCAGAATTGCCCTTTCCTCAAACATCGTCAGACAGATGGTATAAGTTACCCAACACCATAGCGATGAGCAACGTGGCGAACCCCTTTGTGTTCGAGGCGAAGAACTTTGTTAATGTGGGGCGTGCCGAGATAACAGACATAGCAGCCAACACGCTCGATGTGTCAAGCGGTCAGTGGGGCAGTTATCCTCTCCATGTGTTCTGCAAGGACGGCATAGTGGCGTTGGGTATCAACGACAAGGGTGAGTTCAACGGCAGCCAAGCCGTGAGTGCCGATGTGCTGATAGAGCCGCAGGGCATAAGCCGCCCCACCGTGGTGCAGACAGGGCAGATGCTTGTGTTCCTCACCAGCCGCGGTCTGATGGCTCTCGCAGGTACGGAGATAAAGCCGCTCTCGCTTGTGATGAACGGACGGCACTTCAACACCACCAAGGAACTGCAAGGCACAGCCAACCTCAACATAGGCAGCTTCGGGCAACTCGTCAAGAAGGCATCGGACGACACCGCCTTCCGTGAGTACGCCAAAGAGGGCTTCCTCGCCTACGACTACACACACAACAGAGTGCTGCTGTGCCACCCCGAAAAGGAATACCAGTATGTACTCTCGCTCGACACGATGTTGTGGAGCAAGGAGGTGATATACTGGGTGAGGGGAGAGGAGGAACTGCCCACGCAACAGCACATAATATACCCGGTCAATGTGACAGGTGCTGTGAACGACTACACGGAGTTGTATCTGCAAGGCGACAGTGGAGAGAACGGCAACATATACAAGACCATGAATGTGACGGAGGAGAATGTGGAGGGTGCGTTGCACCAGTACGGCTACTTCGTGTCGCGCCCCGTGAGACTTGGCACTGACGAATACAAGACAATAAAGCGCATGTTGCACCGCTATACACACTACAACAAGGACAGCTTTGTCCGCATGATGTTATATGGCAGCAGGGACGGTATGAACTACGGAAGGATAAACACACTCAGGGGCATGTCGTGGCAGTATTTCATCATCGTGGTATATTGCTACATGAAACCAAACGAGCGTTACTCATACACCAGCATTGACTTTGAGACAAGACTAACCAACAAGTTGAGGTGATTTCCGATGTTTTGTGTGTTTTTCCCCTCGGTCACGGGTTGGTTGAGGGGTTTTTCTTATCTCTTGCTCTGCGTTCTGCAATATAATCTTCCATTTCGGGAGTGGTCTTTATCACTCTTATTGTGCCGTTCCTTTTATAATACTTTCTCCCGATGGGAATATCTAACCCTAAAAGAACGTCTTTCGCGCTCGGGTCGGTCTTATACACAAACTCTTGTCTATAAAAAGCACAGTTGAAGGAATAAGCAGAACTGTAAACATCCATCTTTTCCTCATACTCTTCTTTGGAGCATTCTTCCCAAACATCTTCGTCATGCCCAAATTTAATATCCAGATAGTTCTCGAACTCCGCATCGGACAAGGTGTCGAGCCTCTTCACTAATTCTTTGGGGAGTTTATTTTTCTTTGCGCCCATTGTTTGCTCCTTTCTTTATCGCATTGAGTTCCTTTCTCACCACATCGTTCTCTCTTCTGCGCTTGAACCACTCGGCAATGCGTGCGAACAAGCCCTTGCGCTGCTTGGCGTTCTCAAGAGTCCACTTGATGTAGGAACGGCGGCGTGCCTCTATGTCTTTCTCGGCGTGGCGTATGGCCTTGGCGTTCTCTTCGGGTTTAAGCATAAGCCTGTCAAGGTCAGCCTGCAACATAGACGAGAAGTAGCAGCCGTTATGCACATCGTACATAGTCTGGCTGACATACACCCTCTCGCCCGACCTGACGGACATACGCGCCCCGCTGTCGTTGATAATGCGCTTCATTGCACGGAAGCCCTCTCGGTTGGTGATGGTGATGCGGTCGCCCTTGAGTGGGTCGATGACAACATAGTGGTGCTGGTGTGTGGTCTTGTAGAGTTCGACACAACGGCGTGACATTTTGTCATAGTAGTTTTCCGCTGTCTTGATAATGATGTATCGCCTTAGTTGTTGTAACCAGTTCATATTGTATTTTGTTTAAGAGATTAGTTCCTTGTATTGTTCTTCCAACACGCTGTCGGGCGTGCGGCTTATCAGCTCCTCTGCCACAGCCGTGAGGTATTTGTCTTTGTCGGTTATCCCTTTCAGTTTGCCCGATTCTGAAAGTGCGTTCTCGGCGGCAAACACCGCCTCGATAATGGTCTTGAAATGTTCTACTATAAGTTTTCTCTGTTCGTTTGTCATGGTATGTGTTTTTAGAATGATGCTTCTCCTTGTTGGTTGTGGTAATTGTGCTGCCGTTTTGTCTTGTCGCCGGTTATTATCTTCGGCATACGCATTCCCTCTTCTGGGTTGCGTGATATGTACAGCCCTATGGCAGCAGTCATAAGCCTGTCGTCCTTTCTGCCTGGCATGGCTTCATACTTGCCGTCTCTGCGCTCGTAGCAGCGGTATTCCTCTATGGTGTCCTTGTCTCTTTCGAGATAGTCCTTGTTGCGTATGGCGGCTTCGAGGGTGCGTATTATCTTCGGCTTCGTTTCCCTGTTGGTGTGGAAGCCTATCCTCATACGGTTGCCGCCGCCGCCCACATCCTCGGTCTTGCGGTTGCGTCTAAGATAGAGGTTGCGGTAGCTGCGTTTGATGATGTCGAGTATGAAGTTCAGTTGGTTGCCATCGTCATCCACAACGGTGATGCTGTTCTCCCTGTTGCGCTCCTTCTCAAGAGTGTTGCTCTCGAAGACAAGCAAAGCGTTGTTATACCACTTCGCCACCTGCACGGCTTTCCATGCAAGGTGGTCGTGTGGTATATGTCCGTGCCACATAAGCACCGTCTTCTCCATGCCTCCCGTGGCAAGGTCGCTGCGGTCGATGACGCGGATGACGCTCCAGTCGGCTTTCTCCCAGAAGTAGCCAATATCGACAACGCAAAGGTATTGGTCGCTCATGCGCGTCTTGCTTGGCAAGTCCCATATCCTCATAGTGCCTCCTGCCTTCTCCTCAAACTGATAGTCGGACAACACCTTCTCTCCAAGGGTGTAGTCGGAGAATATGTCACCTACCATGCTCGGTTGCTTTACACCTTTCTTTTCAAGCTGGTCAAGGTCGTAGAGATCGAACACAAGTGCATCGGTGGAGGTGAAAGCCTCGATGTCGTCAACGGGGGCTTCGCTTGCCATGTCGCTGTGGCGTGCGAACTCAAGATGCTTGAGCAGATACCAGTGTATGTTCTCCAGTGTCGAACCGCTCTCCCACATCTTCCAGATGAACTTACCCGACACGCGGCACGGCTTGCCTTCGTGTCCGAATATCTCCTCCTGGTTGTTGCGGTTGTCCTTGTTCTCGATAATCCACTCTGCAAAGCCTATGGCGTTTTTAAGCGGCTCTACATCGTATGGGTTGGATGAAAGCCTAATGAACGTGGCTCTGTATGCGCTCTTGTTGCTTTTTGCCCTTGCATATTCCTCTGCGAAGTAGTTGCCGCTGCCACGCGGTGTACTCTCTATTATAATGGCTGTAAGCGGCATATTCATGATACCGCCCGCAACTGACTTGAACAAGTCCTCGGGTGACTTGCCGTCGGTGTTCTTCCACAGCGCAAGCTCGGAGATGTGAGCCAACGCCATATCGGAGCCTGGCAATGAGTCGGGGTTGTTGTATGTACCCACAGATATAACGGCATCACGGGCTGGCAATGGTTTTGCCGCCGTGCCGTATGTTATGCGGAAATCGGATGCGGAACGTCCGTATTGCGAGAAGCGCAGCCGCTCGTTGTTCGACAATCCAAGAAGCCAAGGAGAATAGTGCGCAATGGCTTTCTCATACATCATCTGTATCTTCTTCGCAGTGCTGCTTACCTGTGCCACGATGACGGAGTTCCAGCTGTTCTTTAGCATGAGCTGAATCCATGCAAGGTAAGCCTCTGCAAGTGTCGAGCCTCCGCATTGTCGGTTCTTGACGAATATGACACGGATGGGCTTGTCCGCCAGCCTCTGTGCTTCGAGTGCCGTAAGCAGGTCGAGTTGCGCCCTGTTGAGCTTGAAAGGTATCAGCGAGTTGTCGTTGTCACGGCTGAATGTCGTACCCTCCTCCATGGCAACCTCTGCCTTGTTCTCATCCACACCACGCTTGTCCTTGATGCGCCATTCGCAGTATGCCCAATGTATGAAGTCAGTGCGATAGCGAGCCTCGACAAGTGCGCGTTGCACATACTGCACGACTTCCGTTGTTGGCTCTTCACCAATTTCCTTTGCGATGTAATTGGCTATGCTGCCGTGTTTTATCACCGCTTTGTACAAGGCGTTCTTCCGTGTCTCCGACGTAAGATATTGCACGGGGATAACATGGTCGGATATCTCCGTCCGCTTGCGATAATACAGGTTTGTCCTTGTCTCCTCATCCCAGAGGTCAGCACCTTCCCCCGTTATCGGGTTGTAGTCGGCTTTGAGCTTGCGCAACCTTTTTGTATTCTCGTTGTACATGTTGGTTGCCTCAAGTCTAAGTGGCGATGTCTTGTATTCATAAGGTTTAGTTTCCATACATGCGCTCCTTTCTTTTTATCTCGTCAGTCACGGCACAGGCGCAGCCGATAAGAACCCCAGCAAAAAGACAGATGAAATGCAGGTAAACAGCCACCGAAGAGACAAACAAAGTGACCGCCATAAACAAAAGCATCTGCAACAGCGGCTTCCATCTCACACCGTCTTTCGTCGTCACAACACCACAGGCAACAAACAGCACGCCCGACAAACCAACGGTGGGCTTGTCGGCTACAACGATGAATGAACAGGCTGTTGCCACTGCAAAAGACACAATCCACCACCACCATTTGTCGTTGCGCTCCATAAGGAGTAGGAACAACACAAAGAGGTTGGCGGCGGCATGAAAGACGTTGCCGTGTGCGAAATGAAAGGATAGGTGAGTCCACCATGCCGTTTCCGCAGTGTAGCCCCACTCGGCATCAAAACCGAAATAGATACAGGCAAGTACTATTATATATAATATAATGTTGTTAGGCTTCATTATGTCCAGGTAATCTCTCTCCCTTACGCAGGTGATGTGTTCTTGTTCGTGACAACCTGCCTTTATATAGTATCTTCAAACCCCAAGATGGTTTAAGGTAGAACTTCGGTGCAGGCTGGTTGATAATATCGTAGCAGGCATCTATCTTCTTTACGCCATTGTGTTCCTTTATATACTCCTTATAACGTGTGTATAGTTCAAGGTACATTTCGTGGCGCAGGTTGTTGCTGCCAACGCGGGCGTTGCCGCTCTTCTCCCAAGCCGTGATAACCTCTGCCAGCCTTTCGGCAGATGTCCAGAAACGGCACGATGGTTTGTTGACCGCAATACGCATTATCTGGTATTTGTTCGTGTATTTGCCCGTGTCAAGCACTTCCTTGTACACTCTGTACAAGTCGTCGTACAAGTCGTCGAAAGGGTAGGACAGAAATCGTCTTGGCATATTGTCATATATATGATTGCGCTGCAAAGATAATGTTTTATTTAAAACAATTCTAAATAGTGCAAAATTATTTTATTAACAAGTGTGACTTTTTACGGAAAGCACCTTATGGAATGTGCTTTTCTTTGTGCAAACTTTTGAAATTCGGACATGGAAGAGAAAGAGACAAAACTGACAGAGGAGGTTTCAGAGAACAAGACCGAGACCCCTACCAAGAGCAACCGTGACACCTTCATGGAGCGTTACCGCACCGACTATCCCGACGACAACGCCGAGGACGAGGAGGTGGTGTACGGCAGACTGAACGAGCGCAACGCAGAGTACGACAGGCTGAAGAAAGACGACGACAACTTCCGCAAATTGGTGAACGAGCATCCGCAATATGCAGCCATGTTTATTGACGCTGGTGACGGTGTGAACTTCATGCAGAGCTTTCTAAGTCGTTTCAGCAAGGACGACTTGCTTGCCGCTTACGACGACCCCGAGATGGCAAAGAAACTTGCAGACCAGCAGGCGGAATACCTTAAATCGCAAGAGGACAGCAAGAAACTGAAAGAGGAAGGCGATGTGAACATTCAAGACAGCTTGCGCCGCTTTACGGAGTATTGCGACAAGAACGGCATTGACAACAAGGATGCCACCGAGATGTGGGGTAAGATGATTGACATGGTTTCGGACGGGCTGAAAGGCAAGTTCACCGACAACCTCTTTGACACTGTGCGCAAGGCTACCACACACGATGCCGATGTGGAGAACGCAAGAGCCGAAGGAGAGCTGGCGGGACACAACGCCAAGGTGCAGACCACGCTTGCCAAAGGCAGAGACATAGACGGAATACCCCCGACCTTTGACGGAGGACAAGGTGGTGTCGTCCCCGAAGAGAAGCCAAGGGAGAAGGTAGTGCGCCGCAATCCTTTCAGAGGTGAAGACCAAGAATTTTAACGAAGAAAACAAACCAAAAAAATCAAATCAATATGAAGAAACTTTTCAGAACCCTTTTCGGAGCGATGCTGTTAGTTATGGCATTGCTCGTAGGTGTTGATGTGTCGATGGCTACCGCTGCCACCACTGTGGATACTCCGCAGAGTGGCACACCCGACCCCGACACTAAAGCACTGAACACCGACTTGACAGGCACTCCCGCAACGGAGAAGAACGTCAAGGACAGCGACATCAACGATGACGAGATTGACGACCTTGTTGACCGCTTCCGCGCATTCAATTACTCACTCTCGACTGACATTGACAAGCTGGCACGTCAGAAACAAGTCAAGGACTACCAAGTGAAGCATGCCGTCATGGCTACACCAGTCATGGACTGCACACTTCAGTATGGTACCTCACAATGCTACGACCGTCTTGACCTTACCATCGGTGCTGCCGCTTCCAACAAAAACATCTCCAGCAGAGACCAACGTATGTTCGGTCGCTCGCAGACCGTTACAGTGGTTGGCGTTCCTGGCTACAAATGGAACGGCACTGCCAATGTGGAAGACGGACAGCTGATGCTTAAAGTTATCGGCCGCGACTCCGACAACATCTCTTTAATCCCTATCAACGGTGCTTACTCAAACGGCAACGGCTACACCATCCCCGCACTTAATGCTGGTCAGAAACTGCAAATGATGGCTACCGCTGGTCACACCGCACAACTCGTTGTGTCACCCAAGAGCCAGTATCCTGTACTCGTTGATGTTACCCTCCAAAAGAAAATCATGAACACCATGATAGAGAAAGAGTGGAAAGAGAAGAAAAAGAAAGTTCCGTTCTTCACCGACGACATCGAGAACAATGCCTTGATGACCTTCCGTCAAGAGAACGAGCGTACCAAACTGATGGGCGTTGGCAAGATGCTGACCGAGACTGACGAACAACTCGGCACACTGAACTGCTACTATGAGGAAGGCGTTATCAGCCAGCTCCTTATGAAGTATGTCACCAACGGCACACTGACATACGCCGACATCGTGGCTATGCAGAAGATGCAGTTTGGCAAATGGAGCATGAGCAACGAGGCTGAGGTTTACTGCTCATACGGCTTCATCGAGCAACTGCTTAACCTCGACTTCACCAAGGTTGCACAGACCAACATCCTTGCCACACAAAGCGAGTTCGGTGTTGACATCACCAAGTTCAAGTCAAGCTTCGGCACATTCAACTTCAAATTGTGTCCTATCCTTGATGAAATGGGCTTCGAGAACTGCGCCATGGTTATCGACATGAAGAATGCCATCCACTACTGGAAGAAACCCAACGTTAGCGAGAAGAGCAACGAAGACTTGAGCAAGGGCGGTGTTGAGCCTATCGAGGCCAACCGTGACCGTTACATCAAGATTGACTGCTTCTGCCTGCGTGGTTACAACTCAATGCTTGTTGGCCCAGCTGACAAGATATTCGGTGTTGATACCGTGTACAGCAACAACAGCAACATCTATGAGTTCCATTCCAAGGTGACCGTGAGCAGCAATGACTACTATCTCTCTATGGATAGCACTCACACAGGTGCAACATACGACGGCTCGACTGCCGAAAAGTCGGCTTACTTCATTGGCAATACCGATGTGGCAAGCGGCACTGCTCCTACTGAACTGAAAGACGGACTGCTTATCTACTTGCACGATGCTGCTCTGACATTCAACGCAGGCGACATCATTGTGTACGACGCATCCACAACTTCGTGGAAGAAATACAGCGGAATGATTACCGCCTAAACAGAGTATTAACAACGAAAGGGCGTGTCGGTTGATACGCCCTTTTTTCAAAACACATAAACATTACCAAACACATTAGACATGAGATACAGAAAGATATATAAGATAAAGGCTAATGAAGCCAAGGTGACGTTCAAACTCGGTGAAGTGACAGTGAACGGACACTTTGTCAACGGAAACATAAGAGACAACGAGTGGGCAAGACTTGAGACAAGCGACCCGCTTGTGCAGCTGGTGATAGAGAGCTCACCTCTTTACGGCAACAAGGTGATGCTTGACGCTGCGTATGAGATAGAGGGCAGTGAGGCTGAGGAGCAACCCAAAGCAGAGCCCAAGAAAGAAGAGCCTAACAACATACACGACACCTCGTATGTGACATCGCAGTATGAGGCGCGTATGCACATGGTGAAGTTCTACGGCGAGAACCTGAAAAGCATATCGTCGCCCAACGCACTCAAAGCGTCGATGAAGAGACACGGCGTGGAGTTTCCAAACCTAAATTTCTAAGCAGAGATGATACAACTCAAAGTACCCAGCATATATGACTACGTCAAATCTAAACTCGATGAGTTGAGCAACAACGAGGATGCGATGCTTGTAGCCAACGACGAGTCTGTTGAAGACTTGGAGAAGGAGATATATGGCTCGATAATTCCTGCGGTGCGCAAGATTCACTTGGACGCTCCCAATGTTTTGCTGAAAGATTGCGGTATGTTGCAAGTCAAAGAGGATGCCTGTTACTTTGAGCCAGTCGAACCCGCCCCCGAAGCCGAGGTGTCGGCAAGTCACTCCTTGCTTATATTTCCCCACACTGGCGGCATGAAAAACATAAGCGTCAGTGCGGAACAAAACACAAGTTGGGTGGTGTCTGTACAACCAGGCACACCCAGTCTTGTATATGACAACAAGCAGATGTACAAGTACATAATACCACTGCCTCGTGACTTTATGCGCCTTGTGTCGTTGCAGATGAGTGACTGGGAGAGACCGATACAAACACTCTTTAACGAGGACAGCGCGGAATATCACAAACAGCAAAACAAATTCTTGCGAGGCACGCCGAAAAGACCAGTTGGCATATTGCTGCGACACAGCGGTGATGAGCTGCCATTATTGGAGTTATACAGCTGCCAATCGAACACGGCGATACTTGCCAATTCAAGATATGTTCCTGAACCAGCAATAAAGACCAGTGCGTCGGGGAGTTATAAATATGTAAACGTATGTGAGCCGCTGTACTATCCGTGCCTAAATCAGATTACGGCAGAAGTGCTGCGTAGCATAGGCGACACGCAGGGTGCTGTAGTGTATGACCAGCTGGCAGTAAAGCCATTCTATATAGACCCCGACTATGCGAGGGCAAACCCGGTGACGGGAGAGAGGATTAACACCAACCAATAAAAGAGAGATATGACAAGACATACAACCATACCTTGGATGACAGTGGATGACCACGATGACACCACGGGCGAGGGTTTTATAACACACGTCTGTGCCGACACATACAACGGCAGAGTGGAGCGCAGGGGTTTTACCACCATCACAACGACAGACAATGCAGCCACAGCCCGAATAGAATTTGTGCAGTTGCCGCGCCCTCTTTACATCGAGTTCGACCAAGCCTTGTACACCATAGGTGCTGATGGCGGTAGCGTACACATCACAGGCAGAACAAATGCGGCAAGCATAGCGTTTACATCAGGAGAGGCTTCGTCATTACCCACCTATTTCTCGGCAGAGACAGAATCGGGGACGCAGCTCACCAACCTCAACCCTTCAGCCACAACATTCGCAGACGACCCTGGCAAGGACGAGGAGATAGCCTTTGCTATCGACATAGCCGTTGATTCCAACAGCGTGCTGCTTTCGAGGTCAATACCGCTTACCGTGGCAGTGGAGGGGACAAGCCAAGACAGCACAAGCGCACAGGTACAGATAGTCCAATCGGCAGGTGCGAGTTACATCAACTTGACAAGCAGCCACACAAGCACAGCAACGGTGGTGTTTGCGGCAGACGGAACAATAGAGGGAGAGACAAGTGTCGATATAGACATATATTCCAACGACAACTGGACTGTGACGGTAGAGGAAACGGAAAACCAAGAAGCCGAGGAGGCTGAATAGGAGGATTGATTATGGCAACATATACAGGAGCATTCTACACAGCAGACGACAACGGCAACCTTGTGGGAAATGGAAAGATAACAATAGGTTCAGTAGCGGCACACACAGGGAGAAGCCAGAGAAGCGGAAGAATTGTCTTGTCAACTGCAAACAATGTGACGGCTACTATTGAAGTCACACAGTTGGCTACGACAATACTGGTAATAGACGGTTTTTTGCGTGACCTTGAAACAGAGGTTATACTACCCACACTGCCCAAGACAGAATGGTTATACTGGATTAAAGGCCATGCCAACGTCACGGCTTTGGATGCAAGCGAGACGAACAGCGGCGGGGAGACCGACTGCACCGACCTAAACAACGGCGAGTCGAGAGTGGCTTACACTATGGGTATAATGCTAAACCAGGGTGAGAGGGAAGAGGGTGTTTTACCCAACGAGAATATATCCATCGGAGAGGATGAGTGCTATAACTTTTACATCCCCGTAATGGTAAACGCCAACAGCTACACAACAGCGAGAGACATAGTGGTTAACGTCACCGATGGGACAACGACAGACACATACACAATAGAACAGGAAGCCAATATTGAAGCGAATTAGAACATATACAAATGGCCACAATAGTTACAATTAAGAGAAGTGATATTCGAGACAGTCTCTATGCCGAAAGCACCAATGCGGGAAGAACATTCCTGCGAGACGATGGTGTGTCGGAGCATGAGCGGATATTGATAGACGAACAAGCGGAAGCGTCGCTTGACGGTGTGTGGAGCGAGGCTTGCTCCAAGCTGGCGGAGAGGATGCACGACTTCCTGGAAGCCACTGTCATAACCTCCGCATCAGCCGCCTACACATTCAGGACAAACTCGTTGAAAGCGGGTGTGCGTGACAACATCAAGATGTACATCGTTGACTACATGATGACGGAGTGGCTTGCCTTGGTACGTCCCGACTACCAGAAGGTGTATGCTGGCCGTCGTGACTTCGAGCTTGACGACCTGTTGAGGAAGTTGTACAAGAAGAATGCTCCAGTGTGATTCTACTTGACGTTTTCGTCTTTATGTTCCTTGACTTTAAAATAAGTGTAGTTGCACGGTTTATACATTTTTACCAGTTCATCTATTTCTTCGTCTGTTTTTTCATATTCTTTTAGCCTCGCCTCTTGTTCTTCTTTTGTCACAACACCGCCGGGAAATTCGCTTTTGCAGCGTTTGCAGACATACGAGTTATCTACATAGGCGAAAATAATCTTTCTTGAACCGCAATTAGGACATTTTTTCATTTTCAAATTAGTTTGTTATTTATTGTTATACTTTTAATTTGTTTCCAGTTTTTAAAGAATTGGAAAGGATTATAACCAATAAATTTTTGGCGGCTCGTTGTTACCATCGTCGGCGAAGATGAACCATGCGTAACTCACTGCACTGCCTCCACCTGCCTTCATCGCTTCAAACTCTCCGTTCTTGGCGCATAGCAATCTTTCCTTGAATTGGTACACGGCTTTGAGGTAGCCTTTGCTGTAAAGTCTCTCAAACCTGCCTTTGCCTTCCAATGCCGTTGTTTTGAGTAGCATAATACAGGGTGCGCCTTTGTGAAGAATTTTCAGTGCTTGTTCGATGAATTGAGTAGCGTATTTGTAGGGCGGATTGGTGATAATACATTCAGGTATTGGTATCAAGGCTCCGCTAAGATGTAGAAAATCCCAAGTAAATTCACCATAGCCTCGATACATAATATCGGTTGACAGTACTTCGTGACCTAATTCTATTAGTCTTTTAGACAAATGTCCCTCGCCGCAAGCACACTCCCAAACACAATGAGGAATGTCGTACACCTCAGCGAGTTTGTTAATGGCTATCGGGTCGGTGGCGTAGTAGTCTTCCGATTGTCTTTGCTTGTCGGTGTGGTTGCTTGCACCGATGATCTTGAAGATTGAGATTGAATTTCCGTTCCAGTCTTTCATAGTTGTAATTTAAGTTGTGCCTTTTCGTTGTGTATTCTCTTGCAAGCCAAGTCGTAGTATTTCTTGTTGAGTTCAAAGCCAATAAAATGTCGGTTTTCTTTTATGCAAGCGATGGCCGTCGTGCCACTGCCGAGACAGTTGTCAAGCACGGTGTCGCCCTCGTTGGTGTAGGTGCGGACGAGGTAGCGAAGAAGTTTGACAGGCTTTTCAGTAGGATGGTAACTTTTGCCGTTAATATGTTCCTTCGGTATTGAAATAATACTTGTTGGGAACTTTTCATCCGAAATAATTGTTGGTGTCTCGACATAAGAACCGTAGCATCTATTAACCTCTCTGTGTTTGCCGTTCCCTTTTGAGTGGTTTCTTTTGTGAGCATCACATTTTACCATTTGAGGATTGTATGTAGGCAACTGCTTGTAGAAAACAAGGATGTCTTCGTGTTGTCGAAGCGGCATTATCTTTGAGTTAAGAAAACCAGTTTTTAATACTTTGTCCCATACTAAACTATACCTGTAAAGTTTCGGTTGGCTCATCATCAGTTGTGCTGTAAACATTCCTTGAGCGAATAATACGATTGCACCATTCGGCTTCGTCACTCGTAGGTATTGCTCCCACAATGGTTCAAGCGGTATGATGCTGTCCCACGAACCGCCCTCGGCTTTCTCATTCAGCACGCCATACGGCAAATCGCAAATCACCGCGTCAATGCTTCCGTCAGGTATGCGCTTCATACCTTCAAGGCAATCTTCGTTGTATATGGTGTCAAGTTGTATCATTTCCATATCTTTTTGATAAGCCTCTTTAACAGGCTTGGTTTTTCTTCATTCTTCCATGTGCTTCGTCACTCCGCAATGGTCGGCAAGCATCGTGAGTTGTCGGCAGATTGTGTCAACTTGTTCGGCGAGCTCTTCCAAGCTCCAATTCATGTTCGACATCTTGACTTGTTCGGCAATCTTGACCTCAAGTTGTGCATGCTGTTCTGCTGTCAGACACTTTTCAGATTCAAGGTACTCGCACATATCGTTGAACGAGTCTGCGAGCATGGAAATGGTAGAGCGGAGGCAGTCCTTGTCATTCGACAAGCACCACGTTCTGCGTGTCTCTTGTTGGCAATCTTCGATGCAGGTCGGTTTTCTTTTTTCGTCCGTCGGAAACTTGTCGAAGATGTAGATTCCCGAAAGGTCTCTTCTTATCAATTCAGTCATAATTCAAGTGTTGTTTGTTGTTTGTCTTTCTTAATGTATTTTTTTCCTCTGCATCATCTGGAAGGATGGCTGCGATGACCGTTGTCACCTCGTAAGCCTTTACGCCAGTACGGGCGGCAATCTTATCAGCCAACTCGTTGTTGGTGATTTCGTTGTTAATTACTGCTTCGGCAAAGAAGCTGTGGCTGCCCTGCTGGGCACTTGTCGGGTTGTACTCCCGAACTCTGTACTTCGCTTTACTCATTGTCGTATCGTTTTAATTGTTCGATGTCGTTCATAAATCAAATAATGTCTTTGTACGTTCCATTCGGCTGTTGATGATTTCCATGTACTTGTCGGAAATCTCGAAGCCGAGATAATGCCGACCGAGAGCACGAGCGACCATTGCCGTTGTACCGCTGCCCATGAACGGGTCGAGCACGATGTCGCCCTCATTCGACCATGAGTTAATCTGGTCGCGTGCCAATAGTTTTGGAAAGACTGCTGGGTGTCCCGTCTGCTCACCGCCTATCGTATAGTTGAAGATGTTGTCATGCTGCTTCTCGTCTTTGACCGTCCGCATCTCGTCGCCACGATGTCGCCTACATTGAGCGTCATCCATGAGCGTCTTGCGACCTCCCCAGTTCATGTCCTCGCCACCGTGTACCGACTTCACCATGATAGGGTTGAACGTCTTGGGCTTGCCTTTCGACAAGCAGAACATGTACTCGTAGCATTGCTCGTAGCGGTTGTGGTTCTGCGGTATCGGGTTCACCTTGCGGTATATCATCGTGTCATGCAATCGAAAGCCGCACTCCATGAAGTAGAGAGCCTGACGGAATGAAGTGCCCGTCTCGCTCCCGTCGATGGTTGCGTCACCGACTACCCAAACGACCACACCGCCTTGCTTTGTCACTCGGTACAATTCCCGTGCGATGTTCTCGAAGTCGAAGCAATAGCCGTTGTATGTCCGCAGGTTGTCGTATGGTGGCGATGTCACCGTCAAGTCAACGCTTCCGTCTGCCATTTGCCTCATCCCCTCCAGGCAGTCCATGTTGTAGATTCTGTCAAGTTCCATCATTTCCATATCTTTTTGATAAGCCTCTTTAACAGGCTTGGTTTTTCTTCTTCTATCTTTTGCGTGATTACGGTATAGGATTTAGGGGCGGCAATCTTCGGCACGTTAGGTAGGTAGATATGCGTGAGGTTTGGCAGGTGTAACGCAGTCTGTCTCTCGTTGTCTATCTCGCATTGCAGCGAGTCGATGAACGCTTGTATCTCCGCTATCTTACGGCTGTTGTCTCTGAACTCCGTGCCGCAGTATTCGCAGGTGTGGCTGTGCAGCGGTGCGCCGCAGGCGGTTTGCAGGGTGTCCTCGTTGTGGTTTCTCATAGGTCGCTTTCTTTGTAATCTTCTTTTGTCATGCTCAATAGCGGAACCCCGTGAATTGGATAACCGCCATTGATTCTGTCAAGTCGTACCCCTTGAACCAGTCAAGCCAATCCTGAATAGTCAGGCCGTCATTGGTCGCAAGGTCGTAAATATCAACGGGAATAAGTGTCCGCTCTGGAGTGAATAGGTCAGGCTCTTTGACGATACGCGGTTTGTTGATGTCGCCATCGACAAAGACCAATTCTTGAAGGCCAATCCTGTCATCCGCTCCGAGGTTGGTTATCAATTCCTGTTTACTGGCATAGGGTTTGCCCGACCACTGGCGAAGTGACAAAATGCCATCGCTCATGTAAATAGTATCAAAGCGGCCTTTCCAGTGTAGATAGTTTGCCCTGATGGTGTGAAGTTTAATACCATCTTCGTACAACTGCCTGAAATCGGTAGGTTGCCCGTGTCGCGGGTGCTTTACAGAAAAGGTCTTTGATAGGGTGATGGGGTAGGTACTCTTTTTCATAGCTTAACAGTTTTTATGTTCATAAAATAACTTTACCACGTCTTGGTAGCATCCTCTCTGGTCAGCATGTTTTTTCCGTTCAGTCATAACTCTATCAATTTGTTGTTTTCGCATGTCGTAATTATCTCATTGTTAAGTTCTGCTTGTGGCGTTCCGTATATGAACTTATCAGCAACATCACACTTGAACTGCTGGTACATTCTTCCAAGGTTGTCGCAGTCGTTTTGCAATTTTTTGATTTCCTTGACATAATTGTCTTTCAGGTCTCTTGTTTCAATTCTGTGTTCGTAGTCTATCCAGTCAATTATTTCATTGATAATTTCGATTGTTTCATTGCTCAAATCCATCCCAATCACTTCCTTGATACAATCTCTATTTGAAGATTTAATCGGTTTTCTGATTTCTTGTACTTGATTAAGGTGAAGCATTTTTACCTCCTTTGTTATTTATGTCTCACTCCTCCACCTCTACCAGTTCGCCGTTGCGCAGCGTGTACCAAGTGTCAGCCTTGACGCTCTCGCCATCGACCACAAAAGATTTCCACTCCTTTATCTCGTAGTCGCAATCGTTCTCAACGACTATCGTAAGCATAGCACCGATGCCGCCTTTAGCCTTTACATCGCAGCCTCTCACTGTGCCAACGCCATACTTGCCGACAGACACAGAGCCGCGAGAAGAAGCAACAGACCTATCTCCACCGCTAACGGATGACCTATCTCCACCGCTAACGGATGACCTATCTCCACCGCTAACGGATGAACTATATCCACCGCTAACGGATGACCTATCTCCACCGCTAACGGATGAACTATCTCCACCGCTAACGGATGAACTATATCCACCGCTAACGGATGAAATATCTCCACCGCTAACGGATGAAATATCTCCACCGCTAACGGATGAACTATATCCACCGCTAACGGATGACCTATATCCACCGCTAACGGATGACCTATCTCCACCGCTAACGGATGACCTATCTCCACCGCTAACGGATGACCTATCTCCACCGCTAACGGATGACCTATCTCCACCGCTAACGGATGAACT
>Ga0310697_10000420_pt1 | contig 58740 bp, 42 predicted proteins | sample 172DNAGHGlowgp2_FD_203883 | JGI IMG/M metagenome (GOLD analysis project Ga0310697, IMG submission 203883) | Sheep rumen microbial communities from Palmerston North, Manawatu-Wanganui, New Zealand - 1728 DNA GHGlow gp2 (v2) (version 2) | ecosystem: Host-associated > Mammals > Digestive system >...
ACCCCACACGAAGAAGAGTTTACAGCCGAAATTCCTGAAGTAACAGAGGTAGAAAATCCTGTTGAAACGCCAGAAGATGAGAATCCGACGAATGAAACAGAAGACGAACATACCGAAGAACAAGAACCAGTAGAAGAATCGGACGAAAACGAAGACGAAAATAAAAACGAGGATTTTAGCGACGACGAAAATTCCGACGACAACGATGAAGAGGAAGAAGATGAGGATGACGACGACGAAACAACGCTTGACCCGAACGATGAGGATGAACCTGATGATGAAAACGATGACGATTCCCAAGACGACGGAACAACTGTTGCAGATGTTGACACACCAGTTGGACTTCAGCAAACTATAACTCCACCTATTCCTGACGGGAAAATGCAAATAACCAACACAAATACTGCTGTTGAGGACACCAGTCACATTGAAATGGAAATGCAGGACTACGACCCGAAAGCAGACTTGTCGCATTTCAAACAACCAGGAACTGATTTGCTCAAAATATATCCAAACGACGAACAAGCCGTTGAAGTTGACTACGACGAACAAATTAGAAACCAAAATCTTATTGAAAAAACACTTTCAGATTTTGGCATCGAAATAGAAACAATTAAGGCTACGGTCGGACCGACCATCACGCTTTACGAAATCGTGCCAAAGGCGGGAACAAAAATTTCAAGAATCCAGTCACTCGAAAAGGACATAATGATGAGCCTCTCCGCTCTTGGTATCCGTATCATTGCACCGATTCCGGGCAAGGGAACGGTTGGTATAGAAGTTCCTAACAAAAACCGACAAACGGTGTCGATGTATTCCGTTATCAACTCCAAAGCATTCAAGGAATCGAAAATGGAATTGCCTGTGGCATTGGGAAAAACAATCACCAACGATGTGTATATGTTCGACCTTGCAAAAATGCCGCACTTGTTGGTCGCAGGTTCCACTGGACAAGGAAAATCGGTCGGATTGAACGCCATTGTTACTTCGTTGTTATACAAAAAACATCCGTCGCAACTTAAATTTGTGATGGTTGATCCGAAAATGGTGGAATTCAGCATCTACGGTGGTTTGGAAAAACATTACATGGCACAATATCCCGGCGAGGAAAACATTATTTTGACAGACTGCATGAAGGTAATCACCACGTTGAATTCCCTTGTCGAAGAAATGGAGGAACGCTATAAATTGTTGATGAACGCCCGATGCAGAAACATCATTGAATACAACGACAAATTCATTCATCGCCATTTATTGCCGACACAGGGTCACAAATATTTACCATACATTGTTATTATAATAGACGAGTATGGTGATTTTATGATGCAGGCAGGTAAGGAAATTGAAACGCCTATCGCACGTATCGCCCAGAAAGCCCGTGCAGTTGGTATGCACTTGATTCTTGCCACGCAACAGCCGAGCGTGAAAATCGTCACCAGTGTCATCAAAGCGAATATTCCAGGACGTATTGCGTTCCGTACTGCATCGAATACCGACAGTATGATTATTTTGGGAACACCGGGGGCCGAAGGTTTGGTCGGCAAGGGAGATTTGCTTGTATCGTACGCAGGAAATGCGTTGGAACGCGTACAATGTGCGTTTGTCGATACGCCAGAAGTGGAACGGATTGTCGATTTCATTGGCAACCAACAAGGGTACGGACAACCGATGCAACTGCCTGAAGTCAAGGAGAAAAATCAAGACAGCGGCTATTCTGGCGGCGGCGACAGCGACAAAGGCGCTGGCGAACTCGACCCATTGTTCGAAGATGCCGCACGTACTATCATTGAAGCGGGAACAGGCTCCACGTCGGCTATTCAGCGTAAATTCCAAGTCGGCTACAACCGTGCCGGTCGAATTATGGACCAATTGGAACGATACAAAATTGTGGGTGCATACAATGGTAGCAAAGCCCGCGAAATCACAACAGATTTAATCGGATTGGAACAAATATTAAATAACCTACGGGCTAACGGAATTTTAAAAGGAGTTTAATTTTGGAACAATTATTGTTTAATGCTCATAGCATTTAAATTTTATACAAGTATGAAAAAATTACTTTCAATCATTTCGGTCCTTGCAATCTGCTCAGGAGCAGTTTTCGGACAAAACACAAAAAACGCGAAAGAAATTCTTGACAAAGTTTCGCAAAAAACAAAGAGCTACAGCTCTATCAATATCGGATACACGTTGGTTCACACTTCGCCACAAGGCGCAAACGACAAAACTAACGGCACCTTGGTGATGAAAGGCCAAAAGTACAAACTTTCGATTCTCGACAATGTATTGTACTGCGACGGCAAAACGCTGTGGACGCATATGGTGGAAGAAAAAGAAGTTGTGGTTTCGAATGTTGACAACAACGACAGCGATGTGCTCAATCCCGCAAAGGTTCTCACGATGTACGAAAAAGGATTTAAATACAAATTCATTCAAGACCGTTTCGAGGCAAGCCGTGCAATCTACGTGATTGACCTCTACCCCGAAGATGTGGCAAACAGCGAATATTCAAAAATCCGTTTGTCTATCGACAAAGACAAATCGCAACTGTGGAAAGTGGAATATTCCGCAAAAGATGGAAACAAATACACCATCACAGTCAACACATTCAAGGTGAACGAACAGATTCCTGACGCTTCGTTCACATTTGACAAAGCCAAAAATCCGGGTGTAAAAATCATCGACGAGCGATAATTACAAGAAAATGGATTTAGAACAACGCATTTCGGCATTTATTTCGTTAGGGCGCACCATTCAGAACGCCATTGAGAACAACGAACAAAATGCCGATTTTGCGAAAACACTTTCGCGTGCGGAAGCAAAGAATCCGTGGTTTTCGCCTACTTACACAACACTGGCACTCAGCGAAATAGCCGAATTTTTGGAGGAAAAACAATTCCGTTCGTGGGTGTCGAAATTTTCGTTCCGAGAAAGCAAGCCCCAACGGATAGCGGTAATCACCGAAGGCAAAACGCCCTTCGACAGCTTTCCCGACGTATTGGGCGTACTCATTTCTGGAAACATTTTGGCGGTAAAACCGTCCGACTGCGATTCCATCCTCATTTCGTATTTACTGTTGGAACTAATAAGCATAGAACCACAATTCACCAACAACATTGAAATCCACAACGGTCTTCTCACTCAATTCGACGCCATCATAACTCCCAAAACGAACGGCAGTTTTGAGCGCTATCTTCAAAAATATCCGCACATTATCCGCGACGAACAAACGTCTATCGCCATTCTTCACGGCGATGAAAGCGATGAAGATTTGAAACTGCTCGGCAACGATATTTTTACAAATTACGGATTGAGCAAACGGAACGTCACCAAAATTTATATGCCCGATTCATTCGACGAGAAAAAGATCCTCGATGCGCTCGAACCTTACAACTACGTGACTATGCACTACAAATATATGAACAACTACGAGTACAATAAATCAATATATTTAGTGGCGCAACAAACGCATTTAGATAATGGATTTTTGATTTTGAAAGAAGATGTCAGATTAAAATCTCCATTAGCTGTTGTTTTTTACGAAAAATATTCCGATATTTCACAAGTGCAAAAAACGGTGGAAAATCAAAAAGAAAACATACAATATATAGTAAGTAACAAAGACCTATTTTATAAAAAATGTATTCCTTTTGGTTCTACACAACAAATTGATATAGAAGAATATAACAAAACAATAGAATTTATAACTAATCTGACAATACTATGATTTACAAATTTAGAATTATTAGCGACGAAAATGAATTGTTCAGCAGAACAATAGAAATTTCGGAAGACGACACGTTTTTGAGTTTCCACAAAGCGATTCTTAAAGCGTGCGATTTCAAAGATTCAGAAATGACGTCATTCTTTGTTTCCAACGATGAATGGGACAAGGAGCAGGAAATCACTTTGTTCGATATGGGCGCAGAGGACACGGGCACAATTCCCATGCAAAAGACAAAATTGAACGAGTTCATTTCCAACAAAGAAGACAAATTGATTTACCAATTCGACTTTTTTGGCGACAGAGCGTTGTTCTGCACCTTGGTTGACATCCATCCCAAAGAAGCAAAGAAAAAATATCCAGCCTGCACCCACTCCACTGGTAATCCTCCACTACAAAAAATGGACGACAACGATGAAGATTTAGCTGAAATGTTTGGTGAAACTGGCATCGACGACGATGATTTGTTCAGCAATGAAGACCGCGACGAATTAGGCTTCGGCGACGAATTTGGTGGCGGTTACGACGACTTTGGCGGTGGCGGCTACGGGAACGACTACGATTATTAATGAACAACCTGATTGTAATTGCTGGTCCAACGGCTGTTGGAAAGACAAAAACTGCTATCGAAGTAGCGAAACACTTCGACACGGAAATTATTTCGGCTGATTCACGACAAATTTTTATTGAACCGCAGATTGGCACGGCGGTGCCATCGCAGGAAGAACTCAATCAGGCAAAGCATTATCTTATTGGCACAAAGCACGTTACCGAATATTACAATGCATGGTTATACGAGCAAGAAGCGCTGAACATTGCGCAATCGATTTTTCAAAAACGAAATGTTGCCATATTAGCCGGTGGTTCAGGATTGTACATTGACGCGGTGTGCAACGGCATCGACGAAATTCCCGACATTGACCCTGAGCTACGTGCGCACGTTCAGTCAGAATACGAAACAAAAGGCATCCAAGCACTTCGTCAAACGTTGCAAATTCTTGACCCTGAATATTATAACATAGTTGATTTATCAAATCCCGCACGAATAAAACGAGCAATAGAAATCTGTTTGCAGGCAGGAAAACCTTATACGCAATTACGAAAAGCACAGAAAAAAGAGCGGCCGTTCAACTGCATAAAAATCGCCCTCAATCTGCCCCGCGAAGAATTGTACAACAAAATAAACTCCCGCGTTGGCCAAATGATTGCCGACGGTTTGGAAAACGAAGTCAGGAAACTATCACAATATCAGGATTGTACTGCTCTCAAAACCGTTGGCTATCGGGAATTTTTCGATTACTTTGCTGGAAAATGCACCAGCGACGAAGCCATTGAAAATATAAAACAAAACACACGCAAATACGCCAAAAAACAAATCACGTGGCTCAACCGTTCGAACGATTACACGTGGTTTTCGCCATACGAAGTAGAAAAAGTGATTGATTTTTGCGAGAAAAACATTCGCTAAGCCTTCAAATATTTCTGCATCAACGTAGCGACACGCCGCGCCGCGCCTTCGTTTCCAAGCCGTTCACGCAACAGCGCATAATTATCCAAAATATCGTTTCGGAATTTTTCATCATATAAAATTGAATCCAACGCCTCCGAAAGCTTTTTGGGTGTCATATCGGCTTGCAACAATTCCGGCACGATTTGGTGTTCCATAATAAGATTCGGCAAGCCAAGATTTTGCAGTTTCACGAACAATTTTCCCAAATAGAATGTGATTGGACTTGTTTGATACACAATGATTTCAGGCACATTCAAGATTGCTGTTTCCAACGTTGCGGAGCCAGAAACCACTATTGCCGCATCGGATTTTTTCAGCAATTCGTAGGTTTGGTCAAACACAACCGACAAGTTTTTTGCCGTGATATATTTTTGGTAAAAATCCAGCGGAAACCGCGACATTCCTGCCACAACAAACTGATAATCAGTATATTTCTCAGAAATGGACTGCATTGTTTTCAAATTTTCCCGAATTTCATATTCACGACTTCCGGGAAGCACGGCAATCAATTTCTTGTCTGGCAGATTATTCGCCGCCTTAAACGATTCCAACGTGTGTTTTTCCTTGAACTGCGCAATGGAATCGAGCAACGGATGTCCCACAAAATCAACATAATAATTATGACGGGTTTCGTAGAATTTTTTCACAAACGGCAATTCCACAAACATGTGGTCAATCGTAGCTTTGATAGTTTTCACGCGATTTTCCTTCCACGCCCATACCGTTGGCGAAATATAGAAAAACGTTGGTATGCCGATTTGTTTCGCAAATGGCGCGATTTTCAAATTAAAACCAGGGAAATCTATAAAAACAATGGCATCGGGTTTGTGCGCCGCGATGTCGTTTTTACAAAATTGTATGTTATTGAGAATCAAACGTGCGTGTTTCACCACTTCCATAATTCCCATGTAATCGTATGTGCGATAGTGTTTTACCAATCCGCATCCAGCAGCCTGCGCCATTAAATCGCCACCCCAAATACGAAATTGAGCGTCAGGGTCACATTTTTTCAGTTCCGTAACAAGATGCGAGCCGTGTAAATCGCCCGAAGCCTCGCCTGCAATTAAATAGTATTTCACCGCTTTAAATGTAATTGTATCTTATTTCACTTTTGCACTACAATGCAAATATAACAAAAACCTTTGAAACACAATTTACGAGAATAGTTTTCTGCTTTATCAATATTATCTATTTGCAATCCTCGTAATCCCAAATGCAAACCTCAAATCGGGCGTGTATTTTGTGGTTGTGGATGGCAAAACCGTAGGCGTTTCGGTACGGTAATCCTGTAGGGACGCACTGCGTGCGTCCGGGACACAGTCCCTACAATTAAATGGAAATCATTCAAAGGCTGCTGCGAGGCAGCCTTTTTTATTCTCCTTTCAAACGTTTAATTTCTTTATCAAAATCGGAAACGTAATGTTTGTCTTGTATGTTGCGGAAAACCTCAAATTCGTTTTCTGCTTTTATTTTGGCTTCCAATGCTGTAATGCTACCTGCATTTTCCAAAATCGGTCTTTGGGCCAAATTCAAGAAATCATTAAGAATCGTGCACCAATCGCTCATAGTTGTTGGAATTTCGCGCTCCGCACGGTCTTCAGCCAAATCAAGATATGCTGATACTAATCGGTTTAATGCGTTGATATTCTTTTCATTCAAATAATTTTTGGCGATTGTCACGTCCGATTTTAGGATTTTTCCATCGGGGGAATGTTTCCATGTTGTCAGCCCCATATGCGGTTTGGTAGCATCAGCGGAATTGTAGATGATTTCAGCGGCAGTTTGTCCTGTGATAGCCCAATGTAACTTATTTTGAACTGTTGCAAAAAAATCACGTGTCATTGGAGCCTCTTTGTCATAGTCAATTGCAAGGGCATATAAATCAGTGATTTTCTGATAGAAACGGCGTTCGCTCGCACGAATTTCACGGATTTCAACCAAAAGTTCCTTGAAATAATCGTGTCCGAATGTTGGTCCGTTTATCAAGCGTTCTTTATCAAGAACGTAGCCCTTTACAATAAAATCATTCAATGTTTTGGTCGCCCATATGCGAAACTGCGTCGCCTGTTTGCTGTTCACACGGTAACCAACGGCTATTATGGCATCAAGGTGATAGAAATTTGTCAAATAATTTTTCCCATCATCGGCAGTTATTCGAATTTTTCGAATAACTGAAACTTCTTGTAATTCAGCACTTTGAAAGATTTCTTTCAGATGATAGTTAATGGTATTGACTTCCACGCCAAACAATTCAGCCATTCTTTTTTGCGTCAGCCAAAAAGTTCCATCTTCGTACTGAACTTGCACGCTCACGCTTCCTGTTTCGGTTGTGTATAATATGATGTTGCTATTCATAATATGATTTTGTTTTATTGTCAAAATTACGCATTTTACTGAAATTAGCAAGAAATTGCAAATGCAAACCTTAAGGCAAGGGTGTATTTTGTGGTGGCAGAAGGCGAAACGGTAGGCGTTTCGGTGCGGTAATTTTGTAGATGAAAGGTCGTCGCAAGACGGCCTTTTTTAATGCACAATTCATAATGCATAATTCACAATGGTGAGATGCCTCACTCCGTTCGGCATGACGGGGCTTAGATGAGGATAAAAGGAAAGAAAGGGAAAAATTGCTCCGCAATTTTTCCCTTTCTTTTTCCCCTCATTCTCAAAATCGCGTCATTTCGCAGCCGAGCAAAGCGAGGCAAGAAATCTGTTTTAATGTACAATTCACAATGCATAATTCACAATGGTGAGATGCCTCACTTCGTTCGGCATGACGGGGCTGGCGGGGAATAATATCCAAAATTATTGGTTATAAATCAATTATCAGTAATACAATTGTGTAAATCATAGTTGGGAACACCACGCCCTTCGCAGCATTGTCGTAGTGCAGGAAATAGAACAGCGCGAACACAAACGCGATTGGCAAAATGCACCACAAAAAAACGCTCGTCTGCACGCCCCACACGCTTAACTTGTCGATAAATTCCATAAACGAGTTGGTACGGTTCACCCATTTATACACGCCAAACAAGGCTATCGGCGGAATGATGGCACCCAGCAGAAGCCCAAGCCAAAAATTATCTACTTTTTCCTGTATTGTACTCATAACTAACTATTTAAAATCGACAAAGATTGTTTTGTATGTTCATCGGTATGCTCAATTTTGATAGGCACAACCGCCACATAATCGTGCGCCAGACACCATTCATCGCTATCTTCGTTGTCGGGCTCTTCGTTATGATAATCGCCTGTAAGCCAATAGCATGTATTATGCCGTGGGTCTTGCTCCGCTTCGAATCGTTCTATCCACAACCCTTTGGTAAGATGGCAAACACGCATTCCACGAATTTGTTTTTCGGGTTTTGGAAAGTTCACATTCAAAAAGACATTTTCACCAAGTCCCTGACTCAAAACAGTTTGCACTATTTTTCGAATATACGGAACGTATGGTTCAAAATTGATTTCCGAAGAAAAATCCAAACTTGAAAATGCGATCGACGGAATTCGATTTATCGCTCCTTCACGTGCACAAGCTGCTGTACCAGAATATATTACACTATTTGCGCTATTTGAACCATGATTGATTCCCGACACAACTAAATCGGCGGTATGGTTTGGTATCAACTGGTCCAAACCGAATTTCACACAATCCACGGGCGTACCGTTCAACGAGTAGATATGCAAATCCTTTGATTCGGAAACACACCTTGCCCGAAGTGGCACCTTAAACGTAAGAGCATGCGCCATTCCAGACTGATGTTCCTGTGGTCCAACAACATACACTTCGCCAAATTCGCACATTAATTGTGCAAGAAATTGAATTCCCTGCGCACTAATTCCATCATCGTTTGAAACAAGTATAACAGGTCGTTTTGTATTCATCACATTAAAATTTGTGCTAATATACAATTAAAATGTGTTGCATAAGCAAATTACTGTTCCATTTCTTTCGGCGGCGAAAGAAACGGAACCCAAAGAAAGGTCGCCGACGGACCCGCTCGGCTAAAAATCAACTGCGTTCCACTAAAGGCGTTGAAGTGCCACACTATCGTATTGTATAGATTATCGTTAAGGCACCAACGCCTTTTACGTTTCACTCCGTTGATTTTCTAAACGCCTCTCGGCTCAGTCGGAACGTCGTGCTAACAAAGATTTTCGTTTGTTGTGATACTGAGGCATTACACATCACGGGAAAATGATGGTTCGCCGTCGCCGCCGAAAGAAATGGAACAGAATATTTACATAGGGATTTTTAATATAATTCTGAAAATGTCATACCATCCGCCCTATCATCGTTGGAATAGTACGAATACAAATTCACAAAAAACGGAACTGCCTTTTGTGCAAGCACATTTGGTGAGTTCATCAACATAGCCATTCCAATTTGTTTTTTCGGCCACACAACAATTTCAGCGCGATAGCCCTGAACAAATCCACCATGATATAACAACACATCGCCATTATAACGGAACACTCGCCAGCCAAGTCCGTAATCCTTTGATTCCAAGTTACATCCCCAATATTTTGTGGTTGACTGCGTGACATTGATATACGGAGTGCCGATTTCTTCCAAAACATGAGGTGAAACCACCTGTGGGCAATAGCCCATAATTGCCTTCAGCCACTTGCCCAAATCTGAAATACTGGCATTGACTCCAGCAGCGGGGGCTGTGGTGTAATACCTGTCGTTCAAGTCGCAGAGCTTATATGTGAGCGTTTTTGCAGAAATCATTTTATGCGGATATGCATAATTTTTTGCAGCCAGAAAGCCATCGAATCCAACCGAGGCATCTTTCATTCCAAGTGGTTGAAACACATTTTCCGACAACAAATCGCCATACGACATTTTTGTCCGCAACTGCAACACCGTGTCGAGTAAGCTGAATATAACATTCTGATACGCATATCGTTTTCCTGGCGCAGCATCAATTTTGGCAAGATATAATTTCTGATATAGCTGATTATACGACAAACCACTTTCCACATACGGGTCGAACGAATAGCCCAACAAACCTGTGGTGTGACTCAGCACATTACGCAGCGTTATGTGTTCCTGATTTTCAATTTTCGACAAATGCAACGAAGGTAAATACGTAATTACAGGCGTATCGAGGTTTATAGCCTCACGCTCGTCCATTTTTGCTGCCAAAACTCCCGCAAAACCTTTAGAAACAGAAGCCAGACGAAAACGGGTATGAATATCAACCGAGTCAGCCGTTCCTATTTTTTTCACACCATACGGTTTGCAAAATACCACCTGACCTTTATACACAATAGTCATAGCGCCGCCAACCGAGTTCAATGAATCGAATTTGCTTTCAAAAAAATCAGAATAAGTTTTTACGAAATTTGCGACCTCGGCACTATGGTCAACTTCTTCGGTAGGAATATTAACATATTGATAGTCACTCACATATGCACCTTTTTGAGTCTGAATAGTGAAGCCAAAATAACCTATCAACAAAATCAAACTCAGTGCTAATACATATCTTACCTTCATGCGTTTATCAATATGCCAGCAAATTTCGTAAAAAAATTTGAATAACATACAATCTTGCCTACCTATTTCACAAAACGTATATTTTTCCCCTCTGGTTCTATAATTTTTCTGTTCGCGGCGGTGGCGTGGCGGTTGAATCTGAAGATTTACTCAAAACCTTTGTTTGGTACTGATAGTTTAAAATAAAAAAACTGCTTGTTCGTTTGAGCAAGCAGTTTTTCAAAGATTTTCAAGCAATTATCGTTTATCGGGGATTCCAAAATTGCACCATTGTTCTATTGGAAAATTGTTTTTAATTGGCACTTTCAGTTCGTTGCACGCATTTTTCAGAGTTTCAAGGCAGGAATGTGCCTCATCGCGGAGTTTTTTCAATTGTTGCTCCGCATCTTCCTGTCTCTTTGAACTTTCAATCAATGCTTGTTGCAAAGATGTGAGTTTCGAAACTTCTACGGTAATGCCTTTTTGCTGTAAAGCATCTTTTTGTTTTTGAACTCCTGCGACCAAAGATTTTGCTTTTTCAATTTGGTCTAAATAAATCTTATTCATTGTATATTTTATTTTGTTAAGATTGGCTTCGTTGCCACATCCATACGACAAATATACGCAAAAATTTTACACATATAACTGATATACAATCATATACACAGCTCAACCATCTGATTTTCAGAGAAAAAAATTTTATTTTTTTCGTAGATTTCTTTTAACAGAAGTCAAAACACCTTCTAAAATGAATAAACATACCCTATGCCAATTTGTCCCACAAATCCAGTTTCTTTTGTGTAGGATTTCAATTTTGTTCCTTCGGCATTTGCGTCAACAATTTTGTCTCTCACTCGGTCAAGTAACAAACAGATATTCAAACCGTTGTGTGCATCAAACTTAAATTGAGCACCTACACCCAAACGAATTCTATTGAGGTAGCTTCCGCTGAATCCGTCTAAAAACCAACCTGCATCGCCAGTTTTACTACCCGACGATGTAGATAGTTTGTGCCGTCATACGAAGCCACAACCACCGTATAATCAAACCATTTTCCTTGAAAATTAGAAAAATACGTTCTATGCCGAATCCTGAGTTTTTTTGTAATCCACATCAAACACAAATTCGTCTATAAATCCACAAGAAATTCTTCGATATAAGCAGAAAAATTTATCTTTGCAACATCACTATTCGTATCTTTTAATATGAAAAAATTAAAACTCATACTGATACTTCTTCTGCTCGCAGCGGTGGGCGTGGCGGTTTATTTCATATTCTTCTCGGAAAACAAAAACAGCGTAGTCGTGGTTTCCGCACAACCGGCAACAATGGGTTCAATCGCCAACGTGGTCACGGCAACGGGTACAATCGAGCCAATTCAGCAGGTGGAAGTGGGTACGCAGGTTTCGGGCGAAGTTAAAAAAGTGTATGTCGATTACAACAGCCAAGTGAAAGCGGGTCAATTGATTGCGGAACTTGACAAGACGAATTTGAAAGTGTCGGTTTCGGAAGCTCAGATTTCGTACGAAAAAGCTCTTAACGAGTTGAATTACATAAAGAAAAACTACGAACGACAAAAATCGCTGTATGCCGACAAACTCATCAGCGAAGCGGATTTCGACGAAATTTCATACAAATATAATAATGCAAAAAGTTCGCTCACGCAGTCAAAGGCAAGTCTCGACAAAGCAAAGACGAACCTCGGCTATGCCGACATTTATTCGCCAGTTGACGGCGTGGTGCTTTCCAAAAGCATTGAAGAAGGTCAGACAGTGGCGGCAAGTTTCAATACGCCAACGTTGTTCACCATAGCACAGGATTTGACGAAAATGCAGGTGGAAGCCGACATTGACGAGGCCGACATTGGACAAATCAAAGTTGGTCAGCGAGTTACATTTACTGTTGACGCATTCCAAAACGACGTGTTCAACGGCAAAGTGGTGCAAGTCCGCCTTGACCCAAAAGTTACATCTAACGTGGTAACTTACACTGTCATCATCGAAGCTGACAACCCCGACCTGAAATTGATGCCGGGACTTACTGCCACGGTTTCCATCTACACGCTCGAAATCAACGACGTGCTGACAATTCCCGAAAGTGCGCTGAATTACAAGATTGATTTTGAATTGTTGGAAAAATATTACGCACAAAATGGCGTGAAAATGGAACGTCCCGAAATGCCGAAAGATGGTCCAAAAGATTCTGCATCGTTCAAAAAACGCTCGAAAGGCGAAAAGCCAAACAGAAATGGAAACTACGTGTGGGTGATTTCCGACAAAAAACTGGAACGCAAACCTGTAACCATAGGCGAAAGCGACGAAATCAACTATCAGGTTGTCAGCGGATTGAACGAAAACGATTCCGTTGTAACATCGTTAAAATCAGTCACCAAGAAAGACCTCGCACAGGCAAAGAGTCCGTTTATGCAACAACGCCCGAACCGTGGTGGCGGTAACCGAGGCGGTGCACCTGCGGGAGGAAAAAGATAACGAAAATGGAAGAACGGAAACCCATCATACGAATCCACAATTTGTGCAAGGAATTCATTGTCGGCGAGGAAACTGTGCGGGCATTGAAAGGGGTGTCGTTCGACATTTACGAAGGTGAGTTTGTCACTATTATGGGTACCAGCGGTTCGGGAAAATCAACAATGTTGAACATTCTCGGCTGTCTCGACAAGCCCACGAGCGGCGACTACGACCTTGACAGCGTTTCGATGGCCAAATTGTCGAACGACGAGTTGGCACACATCCGTAACACAAAAATCGGTTTTGTGTTCCAATCATACAACCTACTTCCACGAACAACGTGTATTGAAAATGCGGAACTGCCGCTATTCTACCATCACGGCATTTCGTCGGAAGAACGGCAAAAACGTGCAATTGACGCACTCAACTTGGTGGGACTACAACAACGATTGCTCCATACGCCAAACCAACTTTCGGGTGGTCAGCAACAACGTGTGGCGATAGCCCGTGCTCTGGTGAACGACCCAGTGGTGATTTTTGCCGACGAGGCAACGGGAAACCTCGACACACGCATGTCGTACGAGATTATGGGTTTGTTTCAAGACCTCAACCGACAAGGAAAAACAATCGTCTTCGTCACCCACGAACCCGACATTGCCCGTATGAGCAAACGTACCATCACCCTTCGCGACGGTTTGGTAATAAATGACGAAATATATGAGCATCAAGTAGATGCAAAAGAAGAATTAGCAAAATTGCCAATAACTGATTAATTTATGGTCTTCTCTAATTTAGTCAAAGTTGCTTGGAAAGCGGTGATTCTCAACAAATTGAGAACTTTCCTTACTATGCTTGGAATCATCATCGGCGTGGGTGCGGTGATTACTATGCTTGCCATTGGCGAAGGTTCCAAGCAGAGCATCAAGGCACAGATTTCGCAGATGGGCTCGAATATGATTACCATCCGTCCCGGCTCGGAACGCGTCGGCGGCGTGCGAATAGACGACGGCTCGCAGCGGAGTATGACGCTCAAAGACGTGGAAGCCATTCAAAAAGAAGCACAATTCGTTGACCACGTCTCCCCCATTGTTCAAAGCGGTGGACAGACAATACACGAAGCAAACAACTGGCCGTCAACAATTTATGGCGTATATCCCGATTATCTTGACATCAAGAAAATGGAGGTGAAAAAAGGCAGCATGTTCACCGAACGGCACGTCAGCCAATCGTCGAAAGTTGCCGTAATAGGCCAGACGGTCGTAACCAACTTGTTTGGCACCGAAGACCCCATTGGAAAAACAATCCGTTTCAAAAACACGCCATTTCAAATCATCGGCGTTTTGGAATCGAAGGGCGAAAACACGTGGGGACAAGATCAAGACAATGTGATTCTCGCACCGTTCACCACCGTGCAGAAACGTATTATGGCAATCACCTACGTCAATTCCATTGTGGCTTCCGCACAAGACGAAAGTGTTGCCCAGCAAGCCGTGGAGGAAGTCACACAAATTTTGCAACGCGTCCACAAAAGCGACGGCACCAACAACCCGTTCCGCATAATGTCGATGGAAGAACTGCTGACAACGGCAAGTTCCACAACCGACATTCTCACGACACTGCTTGTCGTAATTGCAGGAATTTCACTGCTCATTGGCGGTATCGGCATTATGAACATAATGTATGTGTCGGTGAAAGAACGCACCCGCGAAATTGGTCTGCGAATGGCTGTGGGCGCAAGAGGCAAGGATATTCTGCTGCAATTTCTTACAGAAGCCATTTTCATCAGCGTAACTGGCGGACTCATAGGCGTGGCGTTCGGCATAACCGCCGCCAAAGTCACCACAATATTCACAGAATGGCCGACCATCATAACCGTTTCGTCGCTCGTCATCTCATTTTTCGTGTGTGCGGTGACAGGTATATTTTTTGGTTGGTATCCTGCAAAAAAAGCTGCAAATTTGGACCCGATTGTAGCACTTCGCTACGAATAACAAAAGAACAATGGAAATTACAATTAATTCGATAGACGAGATAGCCCAAGCGGCACGAGATTTCAAGGCAGCCATAGGCGACCACCGCGTCATTGCCTTTCACGGAGAAATGGGTGCGGGAAAAACCACGTTCATCAAAGCGCTGTGTGCAGAATTTGGCGTGACCGACAACGTTGCGAGCCCCACATTTGCCATCATCAACGAATACCTTGCCGGCGACGGTTCCACAATCTACCACTTCGACTTATACCGCATGGAAACCATTGCCGACTTGCAAAACATTGGCGTAGAGGATTATTTTTATAGCGGTAATTTCTGTTTGGTGGAATGGCCCGAACTTGCAGAACCATTATTCCCGAACAATGTTCTAAACGTCACCATCACTGTTTTACCTGATAAGACACGAAAAATCAGTTTTTAACGACAAATACACTCCATAACAAAAAAATATGACATATAAACGAATCAACAATGTTTGTTTATCAATGTTCATATTTTCCCCTATTTTTTATTGATTTTGCATTTTTGTTTTTATAACTTGCGAACAGATTATATGAACCCCTTTATGGGATCTAACGAATTCAATATGAAACAGTTATTTTTGACAATATTATCACTATTCTGCATTATAACTTCCGTTTTTGCCGACGGGACCAAACAATTTATGCCAAACGCTGCTGGTGAAGGAGAAACACCAGTCGGCAAAGGCCAATGCTATTTAGCATTAGGATCCCGTGAAGGTGGATCGGGTCCATCACGTGCGTTTGCACGCTACAATGGCAATGGTACAAGTTGTGGCGAGAACGACCGTCTTTACATCCGTATAGATGACTGCACGAAGGAAAAGATATATTTTGGCATAGGTGGGGTTCTATATAACGAGAGCGAAAGTGCTTGGACACAAGGCAAATACAAAGATCCTAATAATTCACATGCCCAGCTAAAATACCGTTTACGCCAATGTGCAAAAGACGACGGTGACTTATCTACAACTGTAGATAACGGATTGAGTGAGGTCGAACGAGAAGGTGATGACCCAGTTATTCCGCTTAATGGTGAGGGTTCTTTGCCTACAACATTTATGGGATACAATCTCCCCACCAGCGGTAATCCAGGTTATATCAATACCTACCAAGAAGCCTATTATGGTCCGAAGGTTGTTGATGCGAATGGTTATAATGCAATAGAAATAACTGTTCCACGAAATGGGCTATATTATTTGGAATTTTATTTAGGACACGATATAGGCTCAGGTGATCCTAATAAACCTGTTGATTTTAAATATTTTGACGTTTCTGTGGTTAATACCACAACAAACAAACAAGTTGACGGTCGTGTATATTCCCGTTCGTGGGGGCTCACTACGAATGGAGCCACAGCCGAAGCATGGTCAACATTTTATACCTTTTCAAACGACCACTACACTTCTAAGGTATATTTAGCGGGTGTTATGCCCTATCGTTTTGTGTTCTGCTGCAATTCCTTTGGTGCAATCAAAACGAGCACAATGGAGGAAAACAGACGGTCGTATCCAAATCCCGACGGAACAATTGTGAAAAACTACGAACCAGAATATAAAATATTCACAACCGCCCCCGATGAAAAATTCTATGGTACAGCTGCCGAACCAAATTTACCGAACAGACTTTCGTTTGCTGGCGATGCTATGACCTGCGAGGATTTAATATTTGTGATGCAACTGCTCAATAAAGAGGATGCCACCATAGAACTTTACCTCAACTCAACAGACGAAGATGGGAAAACTGTCACAAAAACCCTAATTGATGTGCTAAAATCTTCCACCGCTGAAAAACGAGGCTACCACTATCCGTGGAAAGACAATCCTAAATTAAACAAAGGTGGCATATATGAATACATACCTATTACAGGCCAAGACGAAGACTGTGAACGGAAATACAAGCTTTCCCTCTTTGACCAGCGATTTACCTTCCATGGGAATGTGTATAACATTGGAGACACCGTTACTACTGATATTCTTCCTGTTAGTACACTTGACGGCTCCTCCGCTGGTGATTTTTTATTCGACGAAATAGACGACACCACAGGTGCAAAGTTAGGTAGTGCAAACAATCCTATACTTATATCAACAAAAGAACAATTAATGGCTTTAGCAGAAGCGGTAAATAATGGGACGAACTTTTCGTACACCATTCCAAACATTCTTAGTACAAAGAATCCAGATACTGAAGTTGTTAGTTCCAAATCAATAACCAAAACCATTACAAACACTGATGGTTTTAAGAATGTACATTTCTACATTGTGGCCAAAACCGGCAATATAGTGTTAGGCTCAGATTGGAAAGGTATAGGTACACTAACAAACCCATTTAAAGGGACCATGCGATGTGGTAAATACATCCCCGACCCAATAAAAGGCACCGATGCTACTATTGCCGACCAAAATACTATTACATTTAATGGCGCAGGAAAACCTCTTTTCAACTATTGCGAAGACGCCACACTTGATAATATTCATGTAAGTGGAGAAATTACATTAGAGTATGAGAATTATACCAAAGCAACCTCTTGGGGTGGTTTCGGAGGTATTTGCTCTGTTGCAAAAAAATCAAATTTTTTATATTGTTCAAATACTATAAATCTAAAACCAAGTAGCGACGGTTCTACCATTCCGCTTTATACTGGAGGTATTGTAGGATATGCTGATAATTGTACAATAGATTCCTGTAAAAATTATGGGGAAATAGATTCTAAATTTGGTAGTGGTAGTAATGAAGGTGGAATTTGTGGGTATATAATTAATTCTACCCAAATAAAATTCTGCTACAATGTTGGGCTAATAAATTCTCAATTTATGCCAGGTGGCGTTGTCGGGACAGCCAAAGGGAACAACACTATCTCCAATTGCAAGAACATAAATTCCATAGCCACATCCACATCAGGTTTTTATGCAGGAGGAATCATAGGTTTTGCTGATGGAAACGCAAGCGACAAAATAGAAATCTTTGATTGTTACAACAGCGGAAACATATCTGCTCCACAACAAAGTGGAGGAATTATTGGTTCTATTAATAATTTTCCATCATCAATCAAATTTTGCTATAACACAGGTAAAGCTGATTATGCTATAGGTGAATACGAAGATGAGGAAGATGGTTCAATCACCAACTGCCTTTCCACAGGGGAACCAGAAATTTATATCTCAGCGACCTCAGATATTATTGACGAAACAGCTTTTATGAACGCTTTAAATGCTGAACACTTTGAAACCAATGGTACAGAAATCATCCACAAGAAAACACAATGTTGCGGTTCCACATGGCGATTGGAGGAAGCTGGACGCTTATATAAAAGCGACAACACATTTTACCTTGCTTGGGACGGCAAATTCGATAACGGAGATTGCGTAACTGGCGAAGTTACCGTAAATTACCAGAAAAACACTGGTGTGACCCACTTCCCATTTTACGACCCAGAAAATATTAAATGCAATGATGCGACAGGACTAAATGGTCTGGTTGTATATCGTATTCGTCCTGAAGAAACAGGTGAACATGCGGCAACACCCCAACCTCTTCCTCTCAACTATTACAGAACGGATGCCACATCATCGGAAAAAGGTGTGGAAATGAAACTCTATTGGGATGATAGTAAAATATTTTATAAAGAGCCATGTGACAAATTAACAAACAGAGGCGATTTAATTGGGCAAAATTCCCCACCACCTTTACATACTGGAGAGACTACAGGGTCATATTTTGACACAGATTGCAATTGCATTGTTGAAGAAACGAAAACAGAACCTGTAGAATACTGTATCAATACAAAGAACTGCAAGAAATCAACCGTAAAAGCATGGTTTTATAATCCCAAAACGGGAAAATACGAAACATCTAAAAAATATTATTGTGCTGAATCAGATGGAGTTACCTCATCCGGTGGTTGTGGAGCCAGCACAAGATACAAAGTAGAGGGGGAAAGCACAACAGACAAATGTCAAGGAATTGACAACTCAAGAAATGGTTACCCAGGTTCCCGCACAGGACACATTTTCCCTATAGAGACATCAAATAGTGATGGTTTTGGAAACAAACACATCATCAATACGTGGTGGAATGGTATCGAGAAAGCTGGGGTTAACACGCTTAATCTTCGAGCATATTCTCCAGCGGAAATCCTACCAATAATTATCAGTAAATGGATGGCAACAAGCCTATCGGAATCGGTTCTTTTGGAATGGACTACCTCATCGGAGGAAAACAATAGTTACTTTATTGTGGAACGTTCTATAAACGGTAGAGATTGGGAAAGAATCGGTAAGGTGCCTGGAGCAGGAACTACGAGTATAGCTCACTCCTACTCGTTGGAAGACACACACCCTGTTGCTGGAATTTCATACTATCGTCTCAAACAAACTGATTTCAACGGAGAATACAGCTATTCAAGCGTAAAATGCGTCAACCGTCCAAAGGAAACAGAGGATTACATGACCATATATACAAACGCCAACACAAACACGTTTATGGCTGAAGGCGAATCTATTGCGGCTTGTACAATAGAAGTTCACGATATTTTGGGACACAAAATAACAAACATTTCATTCAATACAATAAATCCATCAAAAGTTGCGATTTCTGTTGAGAATCTGCCTGTTGGAACATACATTGTTACTTGCTGCAATAAGTCAAAAACAGTAATTAAGAATTGGAAATAGGCTTTTCAAAGTGAGCGAGAAACGGGGCTCGAACCCGCGACCCCAAGCTTGGGAAGCTTGTGCTCTACCAACTGAGCTACTCTCGCTTGTATATATGCAAATGTAACACGATATTTTGAAAAACTATGGCGTTAGCTTGATTTTTTTCGCGTTGCTAATAATTCTCATTCGCAAACGCCACACAACGATTTAGCAACTCGGTCAGAGGATAAGTCTTTTCAAATTCCACCAACACAAAATCCAGAAAATCTGGGGCAAGAACCTGCGCTTTCGTAATTGGTTGAATTACATCAAAATCCTTCAACCTATAATATTCAGAAAACTCATCAGCGGCATTCCACCCTTGTGGTACACGCTTCAGCGCAGAACTCCAATCCAACTCAAATCCTTTACAAGCACGTACGGCGGCATCAAATCCTTTTCCATTGCATAGAATTTCTTCACGAACACTTTTGAGCGCAAGTGGCGACGGCATATATAATCCTGAAACCAGCATACATTCCTGCTTTGGTTCAATATGCACATAATAGCCCGCATTTCCACTCTTTTTTCCTTGCGGACACACATACACACCCCAATGCGTTTTGTAAGGTGTTTTATCCAACGAAAAACGTAAATCTCTGTAAAAATGCGGTACGTACACTCTTTCACTGCCAATCCAGCCACATCCTTATCGAATTTCGACAAACCTACTATCAACTGTTCCGCAAATAATTGCGCATCAGAAAGCGCTTCCTTATACAAATCTTTATGCGCATCGAACCACGGTTTATTATTGTTTTCCGCTAATTCCGATAAAAAATCCCAAACTTTTTTCAATGTCACCATCACCAATCGTACAAATTACCGAATAGTACACATAAGAAGTTGTTTTCCTTGTAAAGACACCTCAAACACATTTCCAACAGCAACATTTACAGGCTGTTGTATCAATGGTAAGAAAAACAAATCTCCTATTTTCACCGTAAAATATTTTGTAGCAATCGCCAGCAGCTCCGGAATATCTGAAAATGCCGAAGTATCTATCGGAAGCTGCATTCCATTCAGCAATACAGAAAAATCATAATTATCAGAAACCTCAACACGTTCATTACTTACAGCGAGCGACGCGTCAAAGCAAGAAGCAATATCCGTCGCTGTACCCAAAGGCTTGTTGCGCTCAATTACATCGGCAGCCATAAATTTTATGGCACATCCCACTTCGTTATAATAACGATTCGTAAAACGTGGCTCCACACATTTTCCTATCTTATTGAAATGCAAATAGATGCCGACATAGGCAACAATCTGTTGCGAAAAGTTAGGAATATAAAAATCGTCATTGTTACGAATAAGCGTGGAATCGGGATAGCACACCATTGATTCGTCAACCGAAGCAACAGAATGGCCATATTCCAACGCAAGAATTTTCATTATTTACCAAATGTACGTAACTTAATTGCTGTAATTACTTGTTTTGTGTTCGACAGGAACTCGCCGTTCATCATCCAACTATAATAACTTGGGTCTCTGCGGAATACATCGGAAACCAACTGACCTTTGTACTTACCGAAATTGAATACTTCCTGTTTTTTTTCGTTGTAAATAATGCGTCCCGCAAAATCCACATTATTAGTATGGTGTGTGTATTCGCTTAAAAAGTCCACATTATTCTGCATATCAGGATATTTGTCGAGCTGAGCTTGCAATACCTCATAGGTTGCATAGGTGTCGGCATCGGCGGCATGCGCGTCTTCCAAATCTTTTTCACAGTAGAATTTATAGGCAGCAGAAAGTGTGCGCGGCTCTTTTTTCAAGTACAGCACGTGTACGTCCACAAATTTACGTTTCGACCAATCGAAATTCACATTTGCGCGCGAAAACTCTTCGGCGAGCAACGGCACATCAAATTTATTGGAATTATAGCCTGCTATATCGCAATCATCAAGCAATTGGGCAATTTCTTTCGCAATTTCCGAAAAATGAGGTTTATCAGCCACGTCAGCATCGGTAATGTGGTGGACAGCTGTAGCTGATTCTGGTATTGGCATACCTGGGTTCACACGACGCGTAATTGCAGTTTCATCGCCATTTGGCAATACCTTCAGCACTGAAATTTCAACAATTCTATCTTTTACTACGTCAATTCCAGTTGTCTCCAAATCAAAAAACGCGATAGGTCTGTGTAATTGAAGTTTCATATTCGTATTAAATAAAAAGAGTGGCTATACCTAACCACTCTTCGATTCTCATTTTCAATATATTAAATCAACATTGGCATCAACAGCATCAACACATCCTCGTTGTCGTCTTCCTTATCAACAGGAATGATTAAACCTGCGCGTGACGGGTCAGACATTTCAAGGCTAACATCTTCACTATTAATATTATCCAAAATTGTCAACAAGAATTTCGATTTGAAACCAATTTGAATATCCTCGCCTTCGTAACGACAGTTCAACTCTTCTTTTGCCGAACTTGCATAGTCAATATTTTGAGCGGAAATCAACAAACGAGTGCCCGACATTTCCAATCGAGCCAAATTGTTTGCCGGATTCGAGAAGAACGCAACTCGGCGGAGTTTCTTATAGAATTCATCCTTGTTAACAAGCAACACATTCGGATTTTCTGTTGGGATAACCGCTTTATAGTTTGGATAACGGCCTTCAATCAAACGGCAGTTCATAACGTATGAACCCATTGATATAACAACTTGTTTTTCATCGAATTCCACTTGCACATCGTTGTTTCCTTTTGCCAAAATCGCCTTTAAAATAGTAGCTGGCTTTTTCGGGAAAATGAACGATGCCTCGTTTTCCGACTTAACATCAGTACGAGTGTAGCGTGCCAATTTGTGCGAATCCGTAGCAACCAAACGAAGGTGTTCCTGTGTCAATTCAAACAAAATACCTGTAAGAATTGGACGGGAATCCTCGTCCGAAGTTGCGAACACCGTGCTTGCAAGACCTTTTTGCAACACATCTGAAGCAATGGTGAACGATGATTTTGTGTCGGCAAGAGGTTGGTTTGTTGGAAAATCCTCACCACTTGCACCGGCAATACTATATTTACCACTTGCGGACAATATGTCAATTTTGTAGTTTGTCAAATCAACCTTGAATGTAAGCGGTTCATCGGCGAACAACCCCAACATATCGGTCAAACGTTTAGCCTCAATAGCAACGATACCGCTGCCGTTCACATTTTCCAACTGTAATTGGGTTTCTAAACGAGTTTCCAAATCCGAGGCTTCAATTTTCAAAGTGTTACCATCCAATGTGAACAAGAAGTTGTCCAATATCGGCATAGTATTCTTTGAATTGATAACACCTTTGATTGTGTTCAATTGACTTAACAAGTCTGATGTTGAAACTATAAATTCCATTATTTTAGATTTTTGTGATTACTTAATTATTATGCATCAATATTTGCAAATTTAGCATTTTCCTCGATAAACTGACGGCGTGGCGGAACATCGTCGCCCATAAGCATTGCGATAGCCGCATCGGCAGCTGCACTACTTTCTATGCTCACTTGACGGAGGGTTCTGTTCTCTGGGCACATAGTTGTTTCCCACAACTGTTCAGGGTTCATTTCACCAAGACCTTTGTATCGCTGAACCGTCACAGCTTTGTCAGCATCACGACCAGCGCTGAATTCCTGGATTGCCTCAATTCGTTGTTCCTCAGACCAGCAATAACGTTGCTCGTTTTTCTTTGTTTTTGATTTCACCAAATACAATGGCGGGCAAGCCACGTACAAATATCCTTTTTCAATAACTTCCTTCATATACCGGAAGAACAACGTCATCACCAATGTTTCAATGTGGCTACCATCGACGTCGGCATCACACATTATAATAATCTTGTGATAACGGATTTTTTCAATGTTAATCGCCTTACTATCCTCGTCATTTCCAATGGTAATACCGAGAGCCTTCATAATGTTATTGATTTCCTCGCTCTCATAAATTCTGTGAAGCATAGCTTTCTCCACATTCAGAATCTTACCACGCAACGGCAAAATTGCCTGAAAGTGACGGTCGCGACCTTGTTTTGCCGAACCACCTGCAGAATCTCCCTCGACAAGGAACAATTCACATTTTTCAGGATTTCTGTCGGAACAATCAGCCAACTTACCAGGAAGACCACCACCCGACATAGCAGTTTTACGTTGCACATCACGGGCCTTACGGGCTGCGATACGGGCACGTGCAGCAAGCACGACTTTGTCAACTATAGCCTTTGCCTGTTTTGGATGTTCCTCCAAATAATACTTCAACATTTCGCTCACCGCTTGGTCAACCGCGCTCGAAACCTCGGAGTTTCCAAGTTTTGTTTTGGTCTGACCTTCAAACAAAGGTTCCATCACCTTAACTGAAACCACAGCTGTCAAACCTTCACGGAAGTCATCGCCACTGATTTCGATTTTCTGTTTTTCAAGAATACCTTGGTCGTCGGCATATTTCTTCAACGTACGCGTCAAACCACGGCGGAATCCCTCCAAGTGCGTTCCACCCTCTATCGTATTGATATTGTTCACATAGGTATGAACATTCTCGCTATATTCGGTGTTGTATTTCAACGCAATTTCAACAGGAATGTCGTTTTTAACCGTATCAATATAAATAACATCTTCAATCAACGATTCACGCGAGCCGTCAAGATAAGTCGCAAATTCCTTCAAACCTTCTTGAGAATAGAACGACACAGATTTTGGGTTACCCTCAGCGTCTTTATTACGCATATCTGTCAATTGCAGACTCACGCCTTTATTAAGGTACGCCAATTCACGCAAACGATTTTCCAACACATAGAATTGATATTCTGTCGTCATAAAAATTGACCCATCTGGCCAGAACGACACTTCAGTTCCAGTTTTGTCGGTTGTACCAATTTCTTCCACACCAGTTACCGGCTTACCTTTCGCATATTCTTGACGATACATTTTCCCGTCACGGCAAACCGTAACAACACATTTTGTGGAAAGTGCGTTCACACAGGAAACACCAACACCGTGAAGACCACCGGAAACTTTATACGAAGACTTATCGAACTTACCACCGGCGTGGAGCACAGTCATAACAACCTCAAGCGCAGATTTCTTTTCTTTTGCGTGCCAATCCACAGGAATACCACGGCCATTATCACACACCGTAATGGAATTATCTTCATTGATTGTAACCTCCACGTGAGTACAATACCCAGCAAGAGCCTCGTCGATAGAGTTGTCCACGACTTCGTACACCAAATGGTGCAGACCTTTCTCGCCAATGTCGCCAATATACATTGCAGGACGCTTTCTCACAGCCTCCAACCCTTCAAGCACCTGAATACTATCGGCCGAATATTCGTGTTTTTCGTTTTCTTCTGCCATTATTTTTTCGTTTAATCTTTAATTTTCAAGCAATTAGATAATTGGCATATCCTTTTATAGGAAATGCAAGCGAAAATACAAAAAAGTGATTGTTCGCTTTACTTTTTCTACGTAAAGAAATTGAAAAGTTATTAACACTACAAGTTGATAATCGTAAGCAGAAAACAGCTCTCTAACTTCAGAAATTCAATGCAAAATACACATTTGCCTCTTTGGGTGAAAAATATGGCAAGAATGTCATATTTGATTCCGATTTTGCGCCTCGTTTTTCCTGAATCTTTGAGACTGTCTGAATGCCAACTCGTGCAGACAACACGCCGAACGCCGCACCCGCACCAACATCCCAAATGTAATGCCGTTTATGATACACCCTTGACAGACCAACTGCCGTAGCCAACGTATATGCACCCACGCCCCACCACGTTCCGTATTCGTAGCGAACCAATTCCGCACCATTGAAAACCGTAGCCGTATGTCCCGACGGAAATGAATTGTGCGCCCGCCCATCGGGGCGTTCCTCATCAACAAAATATTTCAATGATTTAACAATCACACCTTCTGTAACGAGTGCGCCACATATTTTTAACGCTCGAACGCCAAATTCATCATGCGATTCGATTCCCGTACAGCCAAGAAATCCCGCAGTAAACAACGGGACATACTGTCCGTAGGTTTCCCAATATGAATATTCCGAGCGCTGCGCATTGCACAGTAACTGTGAGCAAAGCAATAACAATCCAATTGCAAGCGATGGAATTTTTTTCATTTTTACTTAGTTATAAAACATCCACGACAAGCCAAACGAAATTGAGCCCTTCGTCTGAGGATAGCCAGCTATCGGATAATTGCGACCTTTCAACAATGAATAAAAATCAGTGTATTTCACATACAATCGAATTGGTTTGTACTTGAGCGAAGCGAACACATTCATTATTGGAAAATCTCCGTATTGGAAGTCTGTTTGCGGTAAGAATGTGCCCAACGCGGCATCGTATGTGGGTGTGTTATATGCAGGATAGTACAACATATCGGCTCCCAGCTGCACTTGTATCAGCTTACGCAGAAATGCGCCATGGAAAGCCAAAGAATTGTATGTCGCCCATTTAGGATATTCTTGCGTGCCAACCGTCATTTTTTGGAAAATCAGTCCATTGCGCATCAAAATATGCCAAAAACGGGTTGTTTTCATCAATTTGGCTGAGAACGCACTTCCAGAGCCATCGATTTGCGTCAACACACCTTTTTCGTCAAATGAAACATAATTCTGGAGTTGGTAATAATGAACAGTCGCCTCAACATTTCCAAACAAAGTTGAAAAATCAGCATAGATATTGTGAATCTTCACATCATTGAAATCGTTGTGCCATAAGTAGTTATTCGTTTCATAATCAATATATTCGTCAGGTGGGGAGTCGTTGGAAAAATCCTGTCCAATTTGCACGACACTTTCTTTATTTAGGATGTTAAATGATTTTGACAACTCGGTTGAAAAGTTATAATGATTTTGATCTTCTTTGTTAAAATAAAAAGCGTGTCGATGCGACAAACTTATGGAATACGGCAACGAGACATCGAATGTGCCTTCGTAAAACTGCGAACGGTCGAAATATTCAGGAATAGTATAATTATAATCATAAAAACGCGAGGACGTGTAATCGGTAACGAACGCAAAATTCGCCACTACATCGATTTTTTTTAACGAGCGCTGGAACTCAAAAAACAGAGCCCAATTCAAATTTTTGCAAAACAAGGTATCGTTTGTGGCAGTCGAATCATAATAAATATTCTTGTAGAAATCCGTATCGGGATTTTCATCTGAATAAAACCGTTTTACAGACGTGTAGTGCATTCTATAGCCAAAAGCATTTTTATAGCGCATCAAATCCAACGATGTGCTATCTTCCTTCGGTTTCCGACCAAGATTCCATTTTTGCATAAAATCCAAATCCTGATATTTGAGTGTAGAAGCAGCCCGTGGATATTTCATACGGAGTAGTTTTTCGTAATTCAGCAGCGAATCAGCCGCAATACCACCATTTTCTTGTCGATTGATGGAATTGAACGCATATTTGAAAACGGTAGTGAACCGTGGTCCGTAATACGAAATCCAAGGTGTAACGTGCCGTCCCTTAATCGCCTGATTATCATATTCTCCTATCTTTTTATAATAGTTTAAGTCGAAACCAACGTTAGCATATTTATTGATATTTTGCGTATGTCTGAATTTTCCCGACTGCTCGCTGTTCATTCCCTGCGAATAAAACAGATACGAATACGGACGTTGCGCAGTATAATCGCACATATCATCGGTTGTCACAATTGATTTTTCGTATGCACGCAACGAAAAATGTTCGTCAAGATATGGGTTTACAAGCAACGAAAACGAAGGCGACGCATATCCAGCTATATCAACCGAGAAATCGGCAATACTGCCGTTTGGTTCGTACAAATAAAAGAAATCCATAGAAGTGTCAATATCCACTCTATAGCGTTCAGTGTGCGTGGCATTGTACTGCCATTGGAAAATATCCTTAATAACTTCCTCTTTTGTTGTATCGGAAGAAGGTTCTTCGCTTGCCATTGCCATATAACAACACAAGGACACTTGTGTAAAAATCAAGAATATATAGATAATTGTACGTTTCATTCCGTTTTTTTCATTTTACATCAATGAGAATCGCAAATTAACTCCACCCGAAGTGGTTGATGTTCTGTAACCATTCGTAAGTGGCTGGTTCATAGTATATTCCAAATACACTCTCATTGTAATTCTTTGACTTAACATATATTCTGCGTATGTTTTCAACGCATACGATTTTGTTCCCGATATTTTTCGTGTAATATCTTCTGCAATATTACGACGAATTGTTTGATTATCACGAATAGAAAAATCTAAACGTACTGTTAAATCATTTTCGAAATGATGACTACCTCCCGAAGTCTTCACATTTACCTTGAAATCTTCGAACACATATCCAGCGCCCACAACATACTCAAAATTAGACACTTCCGATATTTCCGTATTGGTAAACGACAATGTAACCGTTCTGTTTCTGCGAACTTCGAATTTCGCCGTTAAATTGCTCTTTAATTTGGAATCGAAACCAATCAACGGGCTAAGTCGTTCGGAAATGCTTACCGTGGATACATCATAGTCAGGAGAAACGTATAAAGAACCATCTATTGGGTCAATATAAAAATCATCGTCGTAAATACTTGCTGATGAGAATGTTTCATACGAGCCTAAACTATACGTTGATGTATATGCATGGTTGATGTTCACCGTTTTGAAATATTCCTTGAAGAACGGCAATTTTGACAGACCATTGTAGGTCATTTTCCAGTTCAGAGCCCGAAGGAAGTTTCTAAAACTTGACATCATAGGAATAAAATATGTGTCAATAGGCACATTATCAACGGATTGTCCTGTGTAAGCAGCATAAAATGCAGGTATCAACACATCCTGCGACATTTCATTATACAAAACAGGGAAACCACTTTCTATATCAGTTTCATAAACCGAGCCCAAACTTGCACGAGCCAAACGATGAGCTATGGTGATACGGTTTTTCTTAAACCGCTCATACGCTTTGTCGGAATTGAATGCAGAAGCCATTGTGTTACAAGAAATTGAGAAATTTCCAGTAGTAAGACGGTTTTTCTCGTTTTCTTCGGCATCGCCCCACAAATATTTTGAATAATTATGTGAATAAGCTCTATCAGCTGAGAGGGTAATTTTCATATTTCTAACTGGCTCCAACGATGATTGAATTCTCAGTTTGTTTGAATAGGTATATTTTAATTTGTCGCTGATGTAATCGTTGTCAACCAGCCATTGGTCTGTTGTCAAGTGTGATTCCAAATCATCGGGAACCAACCCAATCACGTAGCCGAACCCTGGAACTGCCGAACTTGTAAATGGTTTGTACATTCCAAACATCTGACTATCATATTTATATCCCGGGACAAAGCATCCTTCTGACTGAGAATAACTTATAGTTGCTGTTTTAATCATCATCAATGTATTCACAACTTGGTCGGTCGCGCGGGTCAGCGGCGTTTGTTCCACATCTTTTTTACCAACCACAGTGACTTTTCCCTTTTCGACTTCGTTTTTACAAGTAACTTGAACTTTTTTAGCCGACAAAATTTTTGTTTCCGACGGTACCAAACGCCCATCTTCGTCAAGGACAGTGACTTTCACATCCGTAGTACCTAACTTATGATTTATGTAAATCACATTGTCGTCATCGGTTTTCACATTCGATTTTGTGTATTTTACCGTTTCCTTACGTTTTTGGTTTGTATTCTTCTTATTGTTATTATTATTGTTTTGTTTCATTCGTTTTTGCACGCCGGCAAGATATTTCGACTTGCTGTATAACTTCGTGAAATTCAATGTTTCATCTATGGTATGCGTGCCTGAATTGGTGATAGTGTTGCCATAATCCAAATCATCGTTGGTTTCGGTTCCCATCTGCCAATTGTACGAGCCAGAATACTTATAATTCGTTGTTGTCCAATCCAATATAGAAATTTTATTAATAGGAACTTGCCACGTCAAATTCCATTTCTGATTGAATTCCATATTTTCTCCAAATGTCTTTGCGCTGTTCCAAACCTCGCGTTTGTATTCACGCCACACATCCTCGTCAGTTTTGTCAATCACGCCCGAAGGCTCATTCAAACGGGAATCGTTCGATGCGTTGTACGACAATTTCAAGCCCTTGGAAATCGGATAATTCACACTGTATGTTCTGTGCCAATAGAACCATTTGCTGGCAGTTTTTGGCAATTCAAAATTATATGCCGACAGATTTCTACGCTGTTGTTCCTTATAGGTTCTATCCCACTCGCTTTTAAACGAAACGCTTGCTGGCAACAAATAAAAATTGAATTCCTTAATCAGTTTGATTTTGTTTGACTTAAATGGCTGATAATTTTTCGGACGCATATTGTAGCTGTAGTTAAACGCCACTTTATATTGATGCTTGTAATTCAATTGATAATCAACATCATGCGAACGATAGCGGTTGTATGCGAACGTTCCCGAAAAATTCGAAATATTGAATGGATGTTGTTTTTTCGGGGTACGTGCAATCTTCACATTTGTGAAGTTATAGCTGAAATTTTGGTTAAATTCCTGTGCTATGTTCAGCAACGAATCCCGTTCACGACGTGTAGTGAAGTTCGACAGCGAACGCGACAAAGTAACGTCGGGATTTGTTGGGTCGTACTCTGGAGTGATGTATGTTTCAGACAAATCCACATAGAAAGGCAAGAACAATTTCCACGACTCAGGAAAGAATTTATGCAACGCCACATTCGATGCCACATCGTATTGATATAAATTTTCGGTGCTTCGTTCGAACACCTTTTGGTCAACGCTACCGAAGCCCGGTTTGCTGATTTTTCCAGCCAATGAGACAGTTGCGAAATCGGCAAATGTGGTACGCACAGTTCCCACCGTAGCCCAGCCGCTTTTGTCGTTCATCTCGGTTAAACGTAATTCGTTGAACCACACAATACCCGATTTTTTCTGGCCGTCATCATCAGGATTCGACGATTTTTTCTTTCGGTTGCGGACGCCGAGCATCACCGTACGCACATTTCCCGTATTCGGATTTCCTTTGATACTCACACGATTATTGCCGTGCGAAATGCTATATACATGGTATGTTTCCAAGTCTGGCATTGTGCCATCATTTATCATCTTGTTACGCTCCATTTTCAGCTCGGTGAGTACTTCAAGCGGCAATGAAATTTTATTTTCTTCAGGCCACACACTCAAACGATCGCTTGTACTACTATTATTGTAACGTCCTGCCCCATCCGCCAAATGCGGAGTAAGTTTCAACGGAATTTCATATTCATAATAATTGTCAACGTAATCGGAACCGATTCGAATAAATGCATACAAATCGCCATCGTCAAGCATATCTTCCTCATCAATCAAGGCTTCAGCATGAATAAACATTTCCAATGCTCCAAACTGACGCAAGTCCTTATTCACCCGTTTGTAAATCGCCTTGGAATTCCCATCTTCCAAATCAACAACCTTCATCGACAGCGCCGATTCATTCAGTTCCTCCATTGTGGTACTGGTCGGGTCAATCACTCGGTCAACGCCAGGTGGTAATACATAATTGACAGGCACTCTTGAACTATTTTCCTCAATGTTCACGCTGGCAATATCAACCTTTGAATCAGAAAACAAATCGTATTCGCCCGATTCAAACAAAGCCTCGTCATACACACGCCAATTGCTATAAACCAACGAAAGCTCCGCAATACGAAGCACAACAGAATCCTCAAAATTACGTAAAAACATACGCATAGTGGTAATGTCGCGAAAATCGGAAATGTTGCCAATCCGCTCACGTTCATCTGATTTGATAGGAATTTTGAACTGATACCATGTCGCCTGTGTTTGATAATTGTCATTATTCACAACCTCAGTAAGCACATCTTCGATGTAGTTTTTCCCCACCACCATATCCTTCGGACGAAGACTGATATGATATTGGAAATACGCTTCGGTTTCCTGCAATGTATTATCCTGGTTTAAGTCTTCAATATCAGGTTTATACGATGCCAAACCTTGATTTGTACCCGACGGAGAATTGTTGTCGGTTCCGTTGTAGTATCGATAACGCCACACAATATCCTTTTCCACGCCTCGGTTACTCAAATACGATGAAAAATTATCGTGCGACGGGTCATTATAGAACGTTTCGTAGGCTTCAGGAGTAACAATTTCCTTTACTTCCTTCAAATATTGAGCGAAAAAGCGTTGCTCTGCCATATCGCTCAATCCATCAAGACCAACATCCTGAACCTCACGTTCAATGTCGCTACTGAAGCCTGTTTCCACTATGGAATAATTGGGAACTCTACCCCACACCGTTTCGTCAAGACGGGAATTATCGGTCACCATACCATTTTCAGCCGATTTCCGTCCATCGCGGAGCACATCTTCCGACATGCGTCCGATATTGATATAGAAATCACCGCCTTTATGCAGACCGTCCTCGTCGGTCACAAACGGATCCATCATCCAAAATTCTATGTATTCCACGTTGTTTTCCTCAAAATCGGTGGTTGTGAGCGATTGCATAATACCTCCCCAACGGGATTTCGGGTCACGCAAACGACCGTCGGCATCCAAACCAGCAGAAATTCCCGCACGTCCTTTTGTATCGTAGTTGTACGGACCTCGTTCCGATGGATAATATGCGATGTTTAACAACGTCATCGGAACATCTTCGTAAGTCGTTAAATCACGATTCGGGAACAAATTCGACTGATACACTGTTCTCGAAAACTGTTCAGCCTGAACCGATTTGCTCACAGATGAACTTCGTTCATAAAACGACGTGTTGATATTGTACCACGAAATCAACGCCTTGTTGTAGTTAAACGCCAAATCATTTACCAACGAGGCCTCAGGGAACATTGATTTTTGTCCCTGCGGTGTGCTTGCCAACCGCCACGAGGTGGGTTCTTTCAAATACAAACGGCCTTCCGAACTTTCAAAATCATCGATTGAAACCGCATCGGAAATATGTTTCGACTGCCCAGGAAGCAATTGCGCAAATTCCGCCGAAGCCTCCACATACGAGGTTTCCTTGGTATCAATCAACGGGATTTTGTCAACCAGTTTGGTTAAAAACATCGACTCTGTTGAATAGCGCGCGTCAATGCCCCAAATTGTGTTGCAAATTGGATATTCTTCAAAACCAACTTTTCGCACCGAAGGTACTTCGGAAAGATGAATCAACGTACTTCCAAAGCTGATATTGTCGTTGTAGCGGTATTCAGCACGGGTACCCATATACGTTTTGGTGGTAGTGCTGAACAACGGGTCGTTTTCATAGGTGATGTTAATTGTTGACCCCGATTCCAAAATTCCCGCATTGATGATAGAAACCGTTCCCGAGGCGTAGTCAACCGTGTAATCGGAACCTTCGACCAACGTAAGTCCACCACACATAATTTTCACCGATTTTACCTGCGTGGTGTTCAACGAAATTTCTGACGAAACGCTCGATTTGTACGATCCTTTCAATATGAATTTATTTTTCTCTGCAACCTGTCGCGCCGCGCTTTGAGTGGAATCGTACAACTCATTATACACATATTTCCCTGAGACATTCGAATCGCCGATTTTATCTTCCAATGACTTTCCAAATGGCTCAAGCACAGGGAAATAGATTAAGCCACGAGCTGCTTTTATCGTTACTCCTTCCACAAAATCGAATAAACCATCGGAATATGGTTGCAAATCCGATGAAAGATTATCCAAATTCATCACCGAAATCAAGCTTTCGCCCTTCACCGCCCCCTCTGACAAATACGGTGTTGGAGAACCTGTTCTATCATCCTGATACAACACATCAAGCACGAAATCTTCTTTACTAATTTGGTATGCGCCAATCGAATACACGTTTTTCATCATCAAATCCCAGTTGTTGTACTCAGGATTTGATTGTGTACCTTTCAACAATTTCACAATCAGCACATCGGGATGCTCAATTCCATCGCTGGTAAATTCACCAACCTGATAAACTTTGCCTTTGTACTCATATTCATACGCAACGGCGAGGACTTTCGCAGAACTTACCGCCGAACGCAAGGAAATGTAACCCAACTTTCTATTAACATCATATTCAGATGGTTTCAGCAACACAGCTTGTTCGATTTTTTCGTATTCAGACCCCTGCTCCAACATTCCCGAAAGTGCTGTGGAAACAGTGTTGATGCTTCTTACACCCGATACATTTTTAACTTTTTTGTATAAGCCGCCATTTTCAGGCAAACTGTACGTCTTGCCACCGCCAATTCCCGTTGACGAAACATCACCTAAATCAGTCAATGCCAAAATATTACGAGCATCTTCCTTACCCGATGAAGTTTGTGTGATCCAAACCTCAACCTTGCGAATATCTATACCGCTGTTGATTTCGGGAAGATTTTTCAGCGATTCCTCATAGTGTTCACGGAAGAACTGCGACAAGAAAAAGTGTTTGTTGTTGTCATACTCATCGCATTGAATTTCAAAGTCTTCGGTCTGTGCGCCACCTTGCACTGCTATTGACGACATTTCACCTTGTTGACGAGAAAATACACCGCTCACAAACAATTTTCCAAATTGCAAATCGGTTTTCACGCCAAACAAACTTTGACTACCCGAAATAAGCGAACTGGAAAGCGGAAACGACACATTTCCGACCTCAATATTTTTTATGATTTCATCCTCGTCACCTTCGTATTGCAACTTCACTTCCTGCTCGAATTCAAACTGAGATTCCGTGTCATACTTGATTTTCATAGAAACTCGGTCACCGATGGAACCCGTGACGCTCATCTGAATTTTGTTGTCGAAGTCAAACTGCAATTGACGTTGCTGTTTTTTTGAAAGGCGAGGATTATGATTGTTTGTGAATTTCAGTCCAAAATTCAATTCAGCCGCACCTTGAGGCTTAATATCAATCAAATCGCCAAGGAAGCCGTTTTCGCCAAGCAAATCAAGCGAGGGTTCATACGACGAAGTGCCGCCGCTACGCGTTTCACTCGCGCGCGTACGCCAATAGTTGCGTGAACGTTGTCTCCCCGACAATTTAAAATAATCCGACGACGGCATTGAATACGAAGGACTTACGGCATTATCGCCGACCATTTTTGTTGCATCGTAATCATCTGTTTCAGGATTATATTCAACCTTGTAGCCGTAATCTGGCGAATCATTCAGGCGAATTCCATTGGAATTATTGTTGGCATCGTCGAAAGCATTGCCGGTTTCCTTCGGCAAGGGCGAACGCAATTTTATGGAATCTTCGGGCTGTGCCAACACTTCAGGCGTAGGGAACCGCACGGCATCCATAGCGGAGGCCAGCATAACGCCACAAAGCGCCACAACAGAAACGGTATATATATGTTTTATAATTTTCACTAAAACCAACTATGAAGAACCATCACAAGCGCTTTAATGCAATTTTCACAATATCCTCAACCGAATGTTGAACAGATTCACGCATAATTGCATCGACAACTTTTTCTGCCGCACTTTTTTGGTATCCAAGCATTACCAATGCTGATAACGATTCTATTTTCAAAGTATTGCCTTGACCAACAACTATTTTTTCATCGCCTTCGACAAATGAAACCTTATCCTTCAATTCCAGCACAACACGCTGTGCGGTTTTCGCACCTATTCCCTTGATACTCTGAATAGTAGCAGAATCACCCGATAAAATTGCCGAAGCGAGTTCCGACGGAGTCATTTTCGACAAAATCACCCGCGCCGTATTTGCTCCAATTCCTGATACGGAAATCAGCAAACGGAACATTGAGCGTTCGTTTTCATCAAAAAAACCATATAAATCGAAGGCATCCTCGCGAATCACTTCGTGAAGCAAAAGCACGCACGAAGTATTTTCACGCAATTTTTCGCATGTATTTACAGAAATGTTTATATAAAATCCTAATCCTGATGTTGTTACAACGGCATACGTCGGTGTCAGTTTTTGAACGACGCCCGAAATTGATTCTAACATTGCGTATTATTTGAGTTTATTTTTTACTAATTCAGTATATCTTTCCCGTGTTTCGAGCAAGTCGCAAGCAGCAAAAATAGCCTGATACAACGGCGTTGCTTCGGAGCATTTTTTCTCAACCTTGTTATAATCAACGTTCATTGCTGGTGAAACGCAGATTTTAGGCATTCCAAGCGAGAAGCAATACGAGTCGTCGTACGCCATTGCCTTAAACAACGGAACCACCTGTTCGCGGTACATTCCAAGCACGCCGTCGAACTTTTTATACTCCGCTGATTCAAAGAATTGTTCTGCAAGAATAGGTCCCACAGTCACAAAACCACTTGCCTTTGCCTCTTCAACAGCCTTCGAAATGACATTTGTTTCCTCGTCGCCCATAACACCATTCAACGCAAGCACGGCGATTTTTGGTTTCTGCACACCAAAATCCACCTGCAATGAATCGTGTAGAGCAACGATTTTTTGCAAAATTGCATCTTTTGTGATTGTTTTTGTTATTTGTGAAACAATTTGGTTATTAGATACATAGCAAACTTTCATAGCATCATTTACAAACAACTCCGAATGTTGCGTAGTACCCAACGCGTTAGCTAAATATTCCGTATGGTTTTGGAATTCAATGCCCGAAGCCTGCACATTATCTTTATTGACCGGCATAGTAATAAGAATATCAATTTTGCCGTTTTTCAAATCCTCAACAGCCATATTCAGCGCCTTGATTGCGGCTGTTCCCGCTTCATTGGTTGACATTCCCGCATCCACACGCACATCTTCAGTAAGACAATTGATAATATTCGGGCGTTTCGGAGCAGCTTCGTCGGCGGAAGTAATCAAGTTAAAATTAAAATTCTGTAACTCAAGGTCTTTTCTATGATATGCAGCAACTTTCGGCGAACCATAAACAATGATAGTTTTCCCATCAAAAATTTTAGGTTCTGCCAAAGCCTTCATTATCACTTCGTATCCTATTCCATTTATATCACCATGCGTGATGCCTATTTTTACGTGTCTCATTTGAATCAAATTTACGCAAGCAGTTGCTTTTAAAATCTTGTTTGCAAAGATAATTTTTTTAGCTTAAAAACACGAAGAAATAGAAAAATTTAGGAGATAGGATATATCACTTTATTCCTCTCAACATTTCGCGTTTGCCAGGAGGACCGTCGGTGCGTTCCACGTGGTAACCAACGGACTGCAAGGAACGACGGACGTCGCCTTTAGCGCAATAGGTAGTCAGAACACCATTATGACTGGTGTGGGCAAATAAATATTCGAAGATTTCCATAGTCCACATAGAGGATTGCTTGTTAGGCGCAAACGCATCGAAATATATCACATCCGCCATCGGAATTTGTGGAAAATCGGATATATCGGCGTGAATTTTCCATAATGTAAAAAACGGAGAAATGGAAATCTTTTTATTCCATTCAGCAGAATGAAGCGAAAAAAACAATGTATCACATTTATTTCCAATTAATTGCGGATAATTCAACATTTGCCATTCTTCGTTTCCAATAGGATATTTTTCAATTGACACATATAGCGTATTGCGCCGAAGTCGCTCCGCTTCCAGCGCAGTAAGCAAAGCGTTCAACCCAGTTCCAAAACCAACTTCAAACACCACTGGTTGCGAAGCTTGCGAAAAATTATATGCTTTAGAAATATAAATATGCCGAGCCTCCTGCACCGCTCCATTCGTGGAATGATAATGCTCGTCCATTTCGGGAATGTAGATTGTGTGGGAACCGTCGAGCGTTTGTTGCAGAATATGAGTCATTTGTGTTTCCTATTATTCAGCCGTTTCTGTCTGCTTTTTCGCATAGTTTATGATAATAAGCGGCGAACGACGTTTCAGCGCATCAAGATGCACGGGCGACAGATCTTCATCAACAACGATTTCCTTCACTTTTTTTGCGGAATAAAACGGTCGAAGGCTTTCCATTGGCGTGAAACCAACATTTATTTTCGACAAATTCACACACGTTTCCATTCCATCAACCGAAGCGATTTGCGTATGCGAACAATCGAAATCGGTGAGCGACACACAACCTCCCAGTGCAGAAACATTTGTGACATTTGTGTGTGAAATATTCAATCGTTTAAGTTTCGACATTGCCGCCAGCACCGATACATCAGCCACTTGCGTATAGGAAACATCCAACTTTTCAAGACTGGTGCTAAGTTCCAAATCAGCTATGGAAGCGACTTGCGTGTGCGCGACATTCAGTTCTTTTATGTTCGCCTTGTTTTTCAAAAAAGCGACATTTTTTGTGGCACTATTCGACAAGTCCACTTTTTTCAACTTTGTGGCACGGATTAACATATCATAATTGCTGATGGAATCGCAACCAACAGCATAAAATTCCTGTAAACGCGAAGTGCTGCTATACAAAAAGCCCAACGATTTCAAATGGTCGCATTCCGACACGTCAACTTTGGTAAACGTGGCGACATCGGAAAAAACATCAAGATTATCGTTGGTTGCCTGAGGATTATACGAAACATCAAGCGTGGTAAGTTTATTCAGTTTTCCCAATGCGTCGTAGTTTACAAACGTATGAGTACTGCCCGACAAACATAGTCGTTTCAACTGTTTCATTTGCGAAAGAAATTCGAGCGAAGCCAATGGCGACTTATCGAACGTAACCGATTCGAGCGCACTCAACCCCGACAACAATTCATAGTCTTTAATGTTTGTAGCAACCACCACAAGTTCCTTCAACGAATCAAGTTCTGCAACGGGTGCCAACGAAATTGGTTCATCATCGGCACAATTTTTCAATTGCAGAAACTCAATGTTCTTCACTTTTTTCAGCGACGACAAGTCGGTGATTTCACCGCTGGAATGTTCAATGCTTAATTTCAGCATCCACTTGAATTTGGAACAAATGTTATCGAAATCGGTTTGAGAAATGCCCTCGCCCACCTGCACCAAACGATTTTCAATATTGGGAATCTTATTGATTTCCGCCAACACCGACGCACTTGCGTCGTAGATGCGCAATCCCCTTGTTGACAACGAATATCCATTATATTGCGCCACAAGTTGCAACGAAACAATAACAGACAACAAGAAGCCGACAAGTTTTTTCACAGGCAAGAAATTACAAATTAATTATTCTATCAATCCGTATTGTCCTTAACATTTCCTTCGATAAACACGCGTGTTTCCGAATTTTCAGGGTCGTTGGATATGATAATCACAGCCTGACGAACGTGGCCGTGTTTGTTTGTTGTGTTCAGCGTAACGTTCACATATCCGTCTTCGCCTTTTGCGTAGCTCATTTTTTCCATTGAACCAGCCGTACAACCGCACGTAGTCTTTATCTTACGGATTTCGAGAGTTGATTTTCCTTTATTTATGAAATGGAATTTGCATGCCACCTGTTCACCTCGTTTCACCGTGTCGAAATTGAACACATCGGTGTCGAACTTGATTTTTGGAGCATTCTTCAGTTGCTCTTTGGTAAGATTTGAGAAATCCTCAGTTATCGTTCCCGAAATAGAAAGTTTCATTTTGTAGTTCACCTTTTTACCTTGGAAACCAAGATACAATCTATCATAAATTGTGCCCCACTCCTTGCGCAGTTCCGAATTGAAAGAAACAACCATAAGCGCGGTGGAGTTCGGCTGAATCACTTCAGGAAACATTTGTACTGTCAAATAATTCGGCACATTCGGGAAAATAAGCGAAATCGCCGTATCCTGTGGATTATACACAACAATCGTATCTGTCACAGTTTCAGGATAATTGATAGTTCCATACGAGATTCGAAGTCTGTCCATACGCACCAAATCGAACGTGCTTGGGTACATTTGTATAATGGTAGAATCAATGTCCTTCACCGTTCCTGTAAGTTTCAGCGTGATTTTTCCCAGCATTTTGTCGGTGGTGAACACATCAATGTATTCCGTGAAAATAGACGAATATCCAGCAGAATTAAATGTAACGTTCAACGACGAGCGGATTCCCTGACGAAGCGTGTCGCGGGTCAATTCGCAAGTAACCGACTTCGATGACGGAACGACCTTGGTTATCACAATTTCCTCGGTTCCACGGTTGGTACAGCTAAACAACGCCCGTGTGTCAATCGTATTGGTTGGGAGAATTCCGTAATCATATTCAATCTTATCGAACGACAAATACTGCGCATTAGCTTGCATCACAAACAAAAGCGCCACGCACAACGAAGCAACATATCCTAATTTTTTCATCTCGCTTTAATTTTTCTACAAAGTTACACGTTTTTCCATAGATTATTCGTCATTTTTAATGTTTTTGATTTTTACAAGACATTAAAAATTACGCATTACGCATTGCACATTCTACATTATAAATTACTTTTGTCGTATGGAAATTGCAGTTGCAATATTAAATTGGAACGGAAAATCGTGGTTGGAGAAATTTCTCAGCAACGTGGTTGTAAATTCCCCCGAAGCCACTGTGTATGTGATTGACAACGCCTCAACCGACGACAGTATTCCGTTTGTACAATTAAATTTCCCTCAAGTTCCTATTATTCAATTAGATAAAAACTATGGTTTTGCCAAAGGCTACAATCAAGGTTTGGAGCACATTGAAGCGGATTATTTTGTATTGCTCAACTCCGATGTGGAAGTCACGCCAAAATGGATTACACCAATCATCGAAAAAATGGAGGCGAATCCCCGCCTTGCCGTTTGTATGCCAAAACTGAAATCATTCCACAATCCCGATTTTTTTGAATATGCAGGCGCAGCGGGCGGTTTTATTGACAAATACGGTTATCCGTTTTGTCATGGTCGGCTGTTCGACTCGATTGAAAAAGACGAAGGACAATACGACAACGATTGCGAAATTTTTTGGGCATCAGGAGCGGCATTATTCGTTAAAGCAAACATATACAAAGAATTAGGAGGGCTTGACAAAGATTTCTTTGCCCACATGGAAGAAATTGACTTTTGTTGGCGTGTGAAAAACGCAGGATATTCCATACAATACATACACAATTCTGAAGTTTTCCACGTTGGCGGAGGTTCGTTGCCGAAAGAAAATCCGTTCAAAACCTTTTTGAATTTCCGCAACAATTTGTTTATGCTCCATAAAAACCTACCCGATGACTGTTATAAAACCATCATTTTCAAACGTCGTCTGCTTGATGCCGTTTCGTGGCTGAATTTTATGGTTCATCTCGATTTCAAAAATGCAAAAGAAATTATTCATGCACACAAAGAATACCGTCGTGCAATTTCCACATTAAACGAAAAACGGAAGCAAATTCCATCCAAGAGAATCCATCCTGAAATGTATTCTAAATCAATTGTTTGGGCATTTTTCGTCGCGCACAAAAAACGAATATCTTGAGTCGGAAGTATATTCCTGACCTGCATACAAAATCACCGATGGAAAATTCTTATGATGCACAGAATCGGGGAAATGCTGTGGTTCAAAAGCTATTGCAGCATGTGGTTTCGTGCGCAAAAAATTTCCAGAATAAATCTGCACACCTGGCTCGCCCGTTGTTATTTCCAATATTCTGCCGCTTTTGGGATCTTCGTAACGTACAACAGAGTCCTTTGATGTTGGAACCACAAAACAATGGTCAATTCCTTTTGTAAGAGCAACTTGCGCATCAGATTCATCAAAACCTTTGCTAATTTCTTTTGAATTACGAAAATCCAATGCCGTGCCATCCACATCCATAAAATCGCCAACGGGACACTTTTGCTCATTCAGTCGGAGAAAATAATTTGTTTTCACTTGCAGTAAATGATTTTCCACCGTGGCATCAGCGCCAGCTGACAAATTAAAATACGTATGGTTCGTAAGATTCACCACCGTTTTTTTATTGCACACAGCATTGTAGCGAATCAGCAATTCATTCGCATCAGTCAATATATAAAGGACTTCCATGTTTAATTTACCCGGATAACCTTCTTCCCCATCAAGACTTGATGCAGTCAAGCGAAGCGCATTACCTTCGCGGACGCGTTTTTCCTGAATATGCCACCACTTTGTGTTGAAGCCCCTTTTCCCGCCATGAAGCGAATTTGAGCCATCGTTTTTGTTCAAATTAAATTGTTTTCCGTCCAACAAAAACTGAGCGCCAGAAATTCTGCCGACACAGCGGCCCACCAATGCTCCAACATAATCAGTATCAGCAAGATATTGTTCCAATGAATCATATGAAAGCACCACATTTCCAAACGTTCCGTTAGCATCGGGAACCATAATCGAAGTAATAATTCCACCATAATTCATTGCCGATAGCGACATTCCATTTTTATTTGTCACAGTAAAAATGCTAACTTCCTTACCATTAGGCAATTGCCCGAAAATTTTTGCAGACATGTTTAAAAGAAAATTGAATAAATTACAACCAATAAAATACAAATAATATATGCGCAAACATTAAACACCGTATCCGTTTTGAACAAATTCGCGGTTAACGGTATGCAATGCACATCATCCTCGGTTTCGCACGATGTGAGGCTTACCATCATAATAATAACCATAGTAATGATAAACGTGTAAAACATTTGGTCCATAAACGGCATTTCTAATGGTAAAATCTTGAATGCCAACGCAATAGGTATTGATAATATAATACCCCAAATCGCACCTTTGTTTGTAGCTTTTTTCCAAAACAAACCAAGCATAAACACCGCGAGGATTCCCGGACTCACAAGTCCCGTGTATTCTTGAATATACTGGAACATTTGATCCATACTACTCAACAACGGTGATACACAGATTGCTATCACCAAAGCCACAACTGCGGTAATTCTACCTACATTCACATACTGTCTCGATTCGGCGTTAGAATTTATGTATGGTTTATAAATATCCATAGTGAAAATGGTTGAAATGGAGTTCAGCATTGATGCAAGCGACGATACAATTGCAGCAGCCAATGCAGCCAAAACCACGCCCTTCATGCCCGTTGGCAACAGAGTGCTAATCAACCACGGGAACGCCTTATCGTTGTTCAGCGTGCCATTCGGCAATTCAAACGCATCTGCCGCACCCGGAAACCCTTCGGAATACATTACCCATGCAATAATTCCAGGAATTACAATAATAAAAGGTATCAACATTTTTAGGAACGCAGCAAAAATAATTCCGTGTTGCGCCTCTTGTATGGATTTGGCCGCAAGAGTCCGCTGTATAATATATTGGTTGAAGCCCCAATAATACAGATTCGCAACCCATAAGCCACCAATCAGCACATAAATGCCTGGCAAATTGTCATATTCAGGATTATCGCGCGACAAAATCATATCGAACTTATCACCAGCCACATCGCCAACATGTTCAATTCCACTCACAATTGATGAATCGGGTGAAACAGCCTTCAATGCGAAAATTGTGGTAACCACGCCACCAACGACCAACAAAACAACCTGAATCACATCAGTCCAAGCCACCGCCGACAAACCACCGTACAACGAATATGCCACGGCAACCAATGCAAGTATGATTATTGCTGGCATTATCAGACTACCATCGCCAGTTCCAACTATAGTGTCAATAGCCTTTCCTCCCAAAAACAAAATAGATGTAAGATTAACAAATATAAACAAAGCGAGCCAAAACACAGCTAATATAGTTTTGAGATTAGCAGAAAATCGTTTTTCCACAAATTCTGGAATCGTGTAAATACCTTGTTTTATGAAAATTGGAAGGAAAAATTTGCCGACAATCACCAAGGTTAGCGCCGCCATAAATTCATACGACGCAATAGCCAAACCACCCGCAAATCCCGACCCCGACATTCCAATATATTGTTCAGCGGAAATATTGGCGGCAATCAACGAAGCTCCTATCGCCCACCACGGCAACGATTTTCCAGCCAAAAAATAATCCTCCGTGCTTTTTTCCTTTCCCTTTGATCGAGAGAAAAAGAATCCCAAACCAATGATGACCACCGCATACAAAGCGACAATCACATAATCAATCGTGCCAAACGTTCCCATAACTTACACTATATTAAAATTTACAAATCATTGTGAATTATGCATTGAGCATTGTAAATTGTGCATTGAGCATTACGCATTGAGCATTTTCAAAAACTGGTACAGCGTCCGTACGCCAAAACCCGTTGCACCCACGCCTTTATACGACCATTTTGTCTTGAAATATGCCGAACCAGCAATATCAAGGTGAATCCACGGATATGACACATATTGCTGTAGGAATTTTGCCGCCGAAATCGCACCGCCGTATTGTCCGCCAGTGTTTTTCATATCTGCCATATTTGAGGAAATCAATTCATCGTAATACGCCCACAACGGGAATTTCACAAGTGGCTCCCACGTTTGGAATCCCGATTTCTCCAATTTTTGATTTTCTTGTTCCGAAGCCGTGCTGAAATATACTGCCGCATGTTCGCCAACGGCTTGGTTTGCGGCACCCGTAAGCGTTGCCACGTCTATTGTAAGCTGCGGATTCAACGAAGCAGCGTAACTCAACGCATCGGCCAAAATCAGACGACCTTCGGCGTCGGCGTTCAAAATTTCCACCGTCTTGCCATTGTGCATCGTAATAATGTCGCCCAACGCCATGGCATTCTCGCCTGGACGGTTGTCGGTCAGCGGAATCAACGCCTCCACGTGAATCGGCAATTTTTGGGTTGCTACAATTTTCATTGTACCCAAAACCGTCGCAGCACCGCTCATATCGGACTTCATCGTCTCCATATATTGGTTCGGTTTCAAACTCAAGCCACCAGCATCGAACACAATACCTTTTCCAACTAAAACGATTGGTTTTTCGTTGGAATTCGCTGGTTTCCAAACAATATGCACAAAACGAGGAGGCAACACGCTTCCACGATTTACCGCCAGAAGTCCGCCCATTTTCTCGTTTTCAATCCATTTCTTGTCACGCACAAACACTTGAACATCAGTACCTTTCAGAACCTCAACAGCTTGTTCGGCGAAATATTCTGCCGTACAAACATTGTTTGGTTCGTTGATTAAATCTTTTGTGGTAAACACGCCACGCAAAATGATGTTCAACTCAGCAATGTCGCCACAATCCTGACCACAGCAAACGATTTTGTCAAACGCTTTTTTCTGCAATTTCTCGGAATATTTTCCAAAACTATACTGACTGAGCGTAAAACCTTCTAAGAAAGCATAAACAACACAAGATGAGCAATTTACATTCCTAACAACAACTTCTTTTTGTTGAGAACTTTTTGCCGCATTGAACACGTCGCAGCCCAATTTCCGCACTTTTTCGCAGTATTCCGCATCGCCATCGTTTTTCAAAACCACGAAATACGAAACACGTTCAATCGCCTCGACCCACAAAAATCCCGACGAAAATTTTGTCGCCTTTGCAGAGAGCAATTGTTGTTCAAAATCCGTAAGACCACACACTGACGCGTCTTCCAATGAATTTACAAGAAAAATTCTTGTTTGGTATTTTTCCACCGAAGCAGCGGAATCAAAAACTATTTCCATATTTTTGCCTAAATTATTTTTGGTAAAATTACAAATTTATGTGTTTGAATGTTCATCATCTTCTCGCAAAAGCGCTTGATGGTTCAATTTTGAGCATTGAAGAAGGTGCATTTTTGTTTCGGAACGCGAGTTTGCCTGAATTACAAATAGTTGCAGACACAATCCGTCATAAAAATCGTCCAGAAAATATTGTAACGTGGATAATTGACCGAAACGTGAACATCACAAATGCCTGTATTTCAGGTTGTAAGTTTTGTAATTTCCACAAACGGCTCAACGAAGACGGCATTTACATCACTACATTTGAAGAATACGACCAGAAAATTGCCGAACTCGAAATGCTTGGCGGCTCGCAACTGCTGATACAAGGCGGAATGCACCCGAAATTGGGATTGGATTTCTACAAAAATCTTTTTTCGGAACTGAAACGCCGTCATCCAAACATCAAACTTCACGCCTTAGGGCCACCCGAAATCGCCTACATCGCAAAACGAGAATCGCTCACAGCCCGCGAGGTATTGGAATCATTGCACCAATCGGGGTTAGACAGTCTTCCCGGTGCTGGAGCGGAAATTTTATGCAACCGAGTACGAAAATATCTTTCACCCGGAAAATGCGACAGCGAAACGTGGTTAAATGTGATGCGAGAATCCCACAAAATGAAACTAACCACTTCTGCCACAATGATGTACGGTCACATTGAAACCATTGAAGAACGAATGGAACATCTTGTAAAAATTCGTCAGTTACAAAACGAGAAACCTTCTGATTCTGATGGATTTACCGCATTTATTCCGTGGCCGTTCTACAGCAAAGGAACAGCGTTGGAAAAACTTACCCAACAGGAGTTCAAAATCCGCAAAGACGAATATATCAGGATGATTGCCATAAGCAGAATTATGTTGCCAAACATCCCGCACATTCAAGCGTCGTGGCTGACGGTGGGATTGCCGACGGCACAAATTTGTCTGCACGGCGGTGCCGACGACCTCGGTTCCATAATGATTGAAGAAAACGTGGTTTCGCAAGCGGGAGCGATGTATTCCGTCAAAAAAAACGAACTGCCCGAGGCAATTAAAGAAGCAGGATTTACGCCACAACTGCGAAATCAGCATTATGATTATGTATAATTGAAAATCAATCAAATGAAAAAATTTTTTCTTTTACCCCTTATTGCCGTTTGTTTTTGTGCTTGTTCTTCAAAAATTTCGATTGATGAGAATCAAAGCGACAGAGTTGTCATTTCACTGAACAAAGACTGGAAATTTGCTCTCGGACACACATACGACCGTTCGGCGGATTTCAACAACGGAACGTCGTATTTTTCATACGTGACCAAGGCGGGATTCGGCGACGGACCTGCGAATGCGGGGTTCGACGACAGAATGTGGCGCACCGTTGACGTTCCCCACGACTGGTGTGTGGAACTGCCCTTTGCCCCTGATGGCAGCGTGAGCCACGGCTCAAAAGCGATTGGAAAGAATTATCCTGAAAACAGCATTGGCTGGTATCGAAAAACATTTTTTGCTGATTCTGTATGGCTTGGCAAGAAAATTTCCGTGGAATTTGAAGGCGTTTTCCGTAATTCAAAAGTTTGGCTGAACGGATTTTACCTTGGTGAAGAACCGAGCGGCTACACAAGTTTCAACTACGATTTAACGGAATACATCAACTTTGGCGGCGAAAATGTACTTGCCGTCCGTGCCGACGCTTCGTTTGAGGAAGGTTGGTTTTACGAAGGTGCGGGAATATACCGCAACGTGAATCTTATCGTGACCAATCCCGTGCATATCGCCCGAAACGGCACTTTCGTCACCACCGATAAAATCAGCGATTCCAAAGCAGATTTGACTGCGCGCACGACTATTCAAAACGAAACAAATACGGCACAAAAAATTATTGTGGTTGAAAAAATTCTCGATGCCGAACATTCAGTTGTCGCTGAAAATCAATCAAATGAAATTGAAATCAAGCCATTTTCATCGCACTGTGTTCGTACAAATTTTTCTATAAAAAATCCCAAACTATGGGAAGTGTGGGATTACGGAACACCATATCTATACACCTTGGAAACATACATTTACAATGTTGATGCTCAAAAAGTCATAGATAAATATTCTACTCAAGTCGGAATCAGAACGGTGGCTTTCGATGCCCAAAAGGGATTTTTCCTAAATGGTCGTTCTGTGAAAGTCCGCGGAGTTTGTCTGCACCAAGACCACGCCGGCGTTGGTGTGGCACTTACGCCGTCAATTCAGGAATTTCGCATAGCAAAGATGCAGGAAATGGGTTGCAACGCAATCCGCACGTCGCACAATCCCGCCTCGCCCGATTTCTTGAAAGCGTGCGACAAAATGGGAATGTTGGTAATGGAAGAAGCAAGATTGATGGGTATCAATAAGTTACATCAGCATAACATAGAAGAAATGATTTGTCGCGACCGAAACCATCCGTCAATTTTTATTTGGTCGCTCGGCAACGAAGAATGGGCGATTGAAGGCAACGAAAAAGGTGCTATGATAGCCCGCAATATGGAAAACTTTGCCCGTCAGCTTGATTCTACCCGTGCATTTACCATTGCTTCGAGCGGTGGTTGGGACAACGGCATCGGCAAGGCGACCGAAGTATGCGGTATCAATTATATTTCGCACGGCGACGTGATTGGTCACCACGAAAAATATCCCAATCAGCCGTTGATTGGCACGGAAGAAAGTAACACCGAACGTACCCGTGGCATTTACGAAACCAACGACAGCAAATGTTGGATGGCACGCGCACAAGTACATCCGCAGGATTCGGGAATGTGCAAGGCTTGGAAATTCTACGACTCCAATCCGTGGGCATCGGGATTGTTTTACTGGACAGGGTTGGATTACCGCGGAGAACCCACGCCATACGAATATCCTGCCGTAGTGTCGCAATTTGGAATCACCGACCTTTGCGGCTACGAAAAAGATAATTTCTACTATCTGCAATCGTGGTGGACGAAAAAACCTGTGCTTCACATTGCCACAAACTGGAATTATTCACAGCAAACCGACAGTACGGAAATTCTCGTGTATTCCAACTGTCCCGAAGTTGAATTGTTTGTGAACGAAACGTCCGTCGGCAAACAAACGATAGAAAAGAACGACTACGCACAATGGACTGTAAAATATGCTCCCGGAACTATTTCCGCCATCGGCTACGACAAAGACGGCAACCGCATTTGTGGCGAAAACGACGGCAAATCGTCGGGCATTTCAAAAATTCAGACCATCGCAGAAAAACAATCCATCGCACTCGAAGCATATTCCACATCTGTTGCCGAAAACGATGTGGCAATTATCACGGCAACCATCCGTGACGAACACGGCAACGTGGTTCCTACAGCAATGAACACACTAACATTCTCTGTTGATGGTCAAGGAGAAATCATCGGCGTGGGCAACGGAAATCCTTCGAGCCATGAACCCGAAGTTTTCATTGATACATATTCTTTTGCTAAAATATCGGAATTAAAAGAATTGACTGTCAATAATTTACAAAAACGACCAGAAACGGCATTACATTATAATTATACCTCGTGGATTCCTGCATTTTCAAACGAGCCAAAGGATTGGCTGGAATACACCGACACGCTCAAAGTCATTCGTGGCGTGTTCACAATCGACAGCCTAACCGAATCAACTATAGTAACGCTGTTTGCCAAAAGTATTTTAGATAATCAGTCAATCTTTGTAAACGGACATTTACTGCAGGCAAATCTGCCGCAAAGCGACAAACTGCCGTCTGTTGAAATACCGAAATCATATCTCAATCAAGGAATTAACGAATTTACAGTTACGGGACAAAAGTTACATCGACCAAATCAATGGGATTTTCCGAATCAAGACCCAGGCGTTGTTCAAATTATTCACAAAGCACCAAAAACAACCCGAAATCTATTCAATGGCTACGCACAAGTTTTGGTACGAATTACAGGTAATGGCAACGTTACCATCAAAGCACACACCAATGGTTTGCCAGACGCAAAATTTACGATAAATAATTAGAACAGAGCGGATTAATCGCGTTCCAAATAATCAATTTCCGTGTGTAAGTCGAAAATACGTTTTTTCAACTCAAGAACATGTTTGTCAATATATTTTATTGCGAACGGGCCAATGTCCGAGCATTGTTTTACTTTTTCCAATGACTCAACTTCGTTCTCGTATTTGTCTATTTCGGCCTGAATTTTTTCTATGCTATTCTCATTCATATCTCGTTCCTTTATTTGGTGGCAAAATAAGATTTTTTTTCGACAATTATTCTTTTCGGGTTGATTTTTTACTGAAAAACGATTTTGTTGGAACGTGTATTTGCACCTTAGTGTATTTTTTACAATAATTTAATTATCTTTGGTACGCTAAAGTTTTTCACATTTTTGAAAATTAAATTGTATGAAACATATTCTAACTCTCGCCGGAATCGTTCTTGCCGGCACAATTGCAATGACAAGTTGTTCTAAACAGTACAAAAAAATCGACAATGGTATTGTCGTCACCACCACCGACAAGCAACAGGTGCGTTTGCAGGTGGTTTCGCCAACAATTATCCGTGTGACTGCCACGGTTGAAGATGAGTTTTCAAAGAAAGAAAGTCTCGTGGTTCTTCCGCAGGAGAAATGCGATGATTGGAACGTGACTGAAGAAAACGGATTTGTAACGGTATCTACCGCGTTTGTTTCCGCTTCGGTAAGCGAAAAAACGGGTATTGTCACGTTCAAGGATATGGATGGAAACGTGTTGCTACAAGAATCCGATAAAGGAAAGTCGTTCCAACACGTTGACGAATTTCCGTGGATGGAACACGGCAATCAGGAACAGCACGAACACTGTGTGGCAAAGGATTGCAAGGATTCTTACTATCGCGTATGTGACCAATTCGAGTCGCCCGACGACGAGGCATTCTACGGCTTGGGCGGTCATCAGCACGGCTTTATGAACTACAAGGGGAAAGATGTGGAACTTGCCCAACACAATATGGTTCCCTGCGTGCCGTTCCTTTATTCAAACAAAGGTTACGGAATTTTGTGGGACAATTATTCCATAACTCGTTTCGGCGACCCTCGCGAATATCAGCCGATTTCCGATCTGAAACTGTACGACAAAAATGGCAAAGAGGGCGGACTCACCGCCAGCTACGCATTAAAAGGAAATAATGTAAAAGAACAAACGGAACATATAATCGACTATGCTTTCTTAGCAACCGATGGCTCCAGAAGCAACATTACCGACTCAACAATTTTACAAGTCGTAAGCGACCATGACGGAATAATTACGTGGGAAGGTCAAATCGCATCGGACGAGGCAGGTCAACATAAATTCCTTTTGTATGCCTCGGGTTATTTCAAATTATGGATTGACGGCAAGTTGATAATGGACAAATGGCGTCAGAACTGGAATCCGTGGTCGAATCCGTTTACCGTTGATATGAAGGCGGGCGAAAAACACGATTTCAAGTTGGAATGGAAAACCGAAGGCGGCTTTCTTGGTTTGACGCACCTTTCGCCATATCCTGACCAAAATAAACTCACGCTTTCATCGGAGGCAGCCGACGAAATTGACTACTATTTTGTGTATGGCGAAAATCCGAAGGATTATAGAACCAGAATCGAAGACCAGTTTCTGACTCCTGCCGACAAAGTAATTGCTGGCTATCGTCAACTGACGGGCAAGGCGCCGATTGTACCAAAATGGGCAATGGGATTCTGGCAAAGCCGTCAACGCTATCAAACAGCCGACGAGATTCTCAGTACGGTGAAAACCTTCCGTGACAAGCATATCCCTCTCGACAACATCGTGCTTGACTGGCATTATTGGCCAACCGACGGCTGGGGCACGCAAACATTTGATTCAGTGCGTTTTGCCGACCCTAAGGGAATGGTCGATTCGTTGCACAATGCCTACAATGCACACATTATGATTTCGGTGTGGCCTAAGTTCTATGCCCATACCGACAACTACAAGAAAATGAACGAGAAAGGGTATATTCTCACCCACAATGTGGATATGAACCGTCTTGACTGGGTTTGGCCGGGCTTTAAAAACGGTTGGTACGACGTGTACAATCCCGGAGCCCGCGATATGTTCTGGAATATGGTGAAAGGCATCTACGATTTGGGCTTCGACGCGTGGTGGCTCGATGCGACCGAACCCGATATGCACTCCAATATTTCCGTTGGCGACCGCAAATGCGACCTTACACCAAATGCCATGGGTAACGGCGAACGGATGTTCAATCCGTATGCAACTTATCAGGCAAAGGGAATCTACGAAAACCAACGTAAGGAAACTGACCAAAAACGTGTGTTCATCCTCACCCGTTCGGCGTTTGCCGGCTTGCAACACTATGGTGCTGCAAACTGGAGCGGTGACATTGTTGCCCGTTGGAGCGATTTGAAAGACCAAATTGGTCATGGTGTGAATTTCTCAATGTCGGGAATTCCGTATTGGACAATGGATATTGGCGGTTTCTCGGTAGAATCTCGTTACAATAGCAAGCCGATAAATACTCAAGAAGGCATTGAAAATCAAAAGGAATGGAAGGAACTACAAACCCGTTGGTACCAGTTTGGTGCGTTCTGCCCGTTGTTCCGCTCTCACGGAGAATATCCGTACCGCGAAATTTTCAATATTGCGAACGAAAACGAAGAGGCATATCAGTCGATACTTAATTATATGAAGCTTCGGTACGAACTTATGCCATACATTTATTCATTGGCGGGACATGCCTACCACTCCGATTACACAATTATGCGTGGTCTTGTGATGGACTTTTTCGACGATGCCAATGTGTTGAACATCAACGACCAGTATATGTTTGGACCATCATTCTTGGTTTGTCCTGTTTCGGAATACAAGGCACGTTCGCGTAAGGTTTATCTGCCGAAATGCGAGGGTTGGTACAGACTTAATGCGTTCTCGATAGGGAAATGTGGAGACTGGGCAGGAGATTTCTACGAAGGTGGTCAGGAAATCGATGTAAATGCACCATTAATGTTTATGCCGGTATTTGTAAAAGCAGGTTCCATTATTCCTAAGGGCAAGCAAATGGAATACACCGACCAATATCCCGACGACGAACTCTTCATCGACGTATATTCAGGAGCAAACGGCTCGTTTGAACTCTATTCCGACGAAGGCACGAATTATAACTACGAAAAAGGCGAATACAGCATAATTCCAATGGATTATGACGATGAGGCGAAAACCCTTACGCTCCTTGACCGTCGTGGTTCGTACAAAGGCATGCCTGAAAGCGTAAAAATCACTGTCACATACATTCCAAAAGAATTGACACAACGTACGTACTGCTCGGGAACTTACACAGGCAAAAAACTTGTGCTTAAGTTGAATGAACGCAAGGATGAGGATGTGATTAAGATGGAAGAGTAAAAATTGAGAGTTGATAATTGACAATTGTTTTGTGTAGGGATGCACCGCGTGCATCCAAATTTGAATATTAAAAATAATTAACTTGTCGAAACCATCCCCAAACCTCAAGAAAGGCAATTCAAACGGATTGCCTTTTTTCATGCTTTATTTGCGCCACAAAAAGTGCAATTACTCGTCATGAAGATTTTAATCCTTTTTTGCCAAAAGATATGATGATAAAAAAATGGCAGCCCGTTTGGGTTGCCATTTTTCTTATTCAGCAGGTTTGAATTCATCTTTTCCCACACCGCAAAGGGGACAAACCCAATCCGCAGGAAGGTCTTCGAATGCTGTTCCAGGCGCAATGCCATTATCTGGGTCACCAACTTCAGGGTCGTATTCGTACCCACATGTTTCACAAACGTATTTTTTCATTTCTCTAAAAATTTAATTATACAATATGTTATTTCAGTCGCAATATACCGTTTTCTTTTCACAAATCCATTTTCTTATCAATATTATTGTAAATAACATTCAGAAAAAATCTAAAAACTTTGGTTTTTTGCATACCTTTGCGGTCTAAAAATTGAAAATTATAAAGAATATTGACTTATGAGTCTAATTAACAGCATAATACGTAAAATTTTCGGTGGTACTAAATCGGAAAAAGATATAAAAGAGATTCTGCCGTTGGTTGCAAAAATCAACGAAATTGAAGCAAAATTGAATGCGGGAACAACCGACGAACTTCGTGAGGCAACAAAAAAACTGCAACAGAAAATTGCCGATGCCATAAAACCGCAAAACGATAAAATAGCGGAATTGCAGGCAAAATTGGAAGACGAAGACATTACTTCGGTTGAAGAACGCGAAGCGTTGTATGATACTATCGACGAGTTAAAAAAAGAGACTGACGAGGTTATTGCAAAAACGCTCGATGAAATTCTTCCCGATGCGTTTGCCATTGTAAAAAATACGGCTCGCCGCTTTGCCACAAACAAATCTGTGGAAGCAACCGCCACCGACTACGACCGTGATTTGGCAGCTATTTGCCCGAACATTACAATCGAAGGCGACAAAGCCATTTGGAGCAACACGTGGATTGCCGGCGGGAACCCTGTCACGTGGGATATGATTCACTACGACGTGCAGCTTATTGGTGGTACGATTCTGCATCAAGGGAAAATCGCGGAAATGGCTACTGGTGAAGGTAAAACGCTTGTGGCAACCTTGCCTGTGTTCCTCAACGCACTTGCTGGCCGTGGCGTACACGTGGTTACCGTCAACGATTATTTGGCAAAACGTGACTCGGAATGGATGGGACCTATTTACCAATTCCACGGCTTGAAAGTTGACTGCATCGACAAACACGAGCCAAACTCCGAAGCCCGCCGCCGTGCATACCAAGCCGACATCACCTACGGAACCAACAACGAATTTGGTTTCGATTATCTTCGCGACAATATGGCAATCCGCCCCGACGAACTTGTGCAGCGCGAACACAACTACGCAATTGTCGATGAAGTCGATTCTGTGTTGATTGACGATGCACGTACCCCGTTGATTATTTCCGGACCTGTTGCAAAAAAAAGCAACGGTGATGAACTGTTCGAAGAATACCGTCCCCGTGTGGAACGGTTGTATAACGCACAAAAGGCGTTATTTAACAAAACTTTTGCAGAAGCGAAATCCTTGATCGGCTCGTCCGACAAAAAAGAAGCCGAAGAAGGCGCAAAATTATTGTACCGCGCCTACAAAGCGTTGCCAAAAACAAATTCGTTGATTAAATTCCTGAGCGAACAAGGTATGAAAACCTTGCTCAACAAGACGGAAAACATCTATATGGCTGAAAATAACAAATATATGCCTATCATTACCGATGAGCTGTATTTCGTTATTGACGAAAAGAACAACATTATAGAATTGACGGAAAAAGGTATCGACTTCCTTTCGTCGGACTTGGAAGACAAGAATTTCTTCGTGTTGCCCGATATTGGCGACAAAATTGCCGACATCGAAAAATCTGACAAAACCCCTGAAGAAAAACTTGTTGCCAAAGATGAATTGGTACAAGATTATGCAATAAAATCGGAACGTGTCCACACAATTAACCAATTGCTGAAAGCATACGCATTGTTTTTCATCGACCAGGAATATGTGGTGATGGACAATCAGGTTAAAATCGTTGACGAACAAACTGGCCGTATTATGGAAGGCCGCCGTTACTCCGACGGTTTGCACCAAGCCATTGAGGCAAAGGAACGGGTGAAAGTGGAAGCGGCTACGCAAACACACGCCACAATCACATTGCAGAACTATTTCCGTATGTATAAGAAACTTGCAGGTATGACAGGTACTGCCGTTACCGAAGCGAAGGAATTCTGGGACATCTACAAAATGGAAGTCGTAGTGGCTCCGACTAATAAGCCTGTTATCCGTAAGGATTACGATGATTTAATTTATAAAACACGACGCGAAAAATACAATGCGGTAATCGACCACATTGAAGAATTGATTAAAGAAGGGCGCCCTGTATTGGTTGGTACGACTTCGGTGGAAATCTCCGAATTATTGTCGAGAATGCTTTCGCGCCGAAAATTGCCCCACACTGTTTTGAATGCGAAATTGCACCAAAAAGAAGCAGAGATTGTTGCGATGGCCGGGCAACCGGGACACATTACCATTGCGACCAACATGGCTGGCCGTGGTACGGATATTAAACTGACCGACGATGTGAAAGCCGCTGGCGGTTTGGCTATCATTGGTACGGAACGTCACGATTCCCGCCGTGTTGACCGTCAGTTGCGAGGCCGTTCAGGTCGTCAAGGTGACCCCGGAAGTTCGCAGTTCTTCGTTTCGTTGGAAGATGATTTGATGCGTAAATTCGGCTCGGAACGTATAGCCGGAATTATGGACAGAATGGGATTGGAAGAAGGCGAAGTTATCCAACATTCCATGATTTCAAAGTCAATTGAACGCGCACAACAAAAAGTTGAGGAAAATTTCTTCGGCATCCGTAAACGGTTGTTGGAATACGACGATGTGATGAACTCACAACGTGAGGTTGTTTACACCAAACGCCGCCACGCCCTATTCGGAGACCGAATCGGCATTGATTTCGCCAATATGATGTATGACGTGTGCCTCAGCGTAGTTTCGAACGCACACGGAAACATTGATTTTGAGGAATTTAAGTTTGAATTGCTGAGAGTCCTTTCGCTCGAATGTCCAATCAGCGAACAGGATTATTTGCACATGTCGCAGGAAGAAATTGTGGACAAAATCTACAATGCGCTCCTTGAAATTTACAACAACCGCGTGCAAGCTATTGCAATGCAGGCTAACCCAGTGATACAGAAGGTGTTTACCGAACAAGGCGCAAACTTCAAAAACATAGTCGTTCCAATTTCCGATGGACGAAGAGTATTCAACGTTGTCACCAGTTTGGAGAAAGCTGCGAAAACAGAAGGACGCGAACTGGTTCGTTCATTCTTGAAAACAATTATTTTGATAAGCATCGACGAGGCTTGGAAAGAGCATTTGCGCGAATTGGACGACTTGAAACAATCGGTGCAAAATGCTTCGTACGAACACAAAGATCCTCTTTTGATTTACAAATTTGAATCGTTCGATTTGTTCCAGGCTATGTTGGAAAAAGTCAACAAAGAAGTGGTTTCGTGCGTATTGAAAGCACACATTCCTGTCCGTGCCGAAGCGCAGGAAGCACAGGAACGCCGCCGTTCGTCGATGAGCAACATGCAGACACGCAAAGACGACGTTTCGCAGGCGAATCCGAACAATATGCAGGACACACGAGAAAAACAAAAGCAAATGCCTGTGCATAACGGACTGAAAATAGGACGAAACGACCCTTGTCCTTGCGGAAGCGGTAAAAAATACAAAAACTGCCACGGTCGCAGCGGTGCCGAAAGTTTGGAATAATGAACATACGCGAAGTTCCCGAAACAAGCCATTGCATTGAAATTGGCATGATTACCCGTCCTCACGGAAAGGACGGCGAAGTGCTTGTTTCTGCAAAAAACATTGACTATGAGGATTTTCGGGAGCTAAAATATGTGTTTTTCCGTCTGCAGGAACGAATGGTTCCGTTTTTCATAGACTCGGTTACAATAAAGAGCAATTCTCTGTTCGTGAAATTCGAAGACATTTCCACAATGGAAAAAGCAGAACAATACTGCTCTACCCGACTCTACATAGAAAATGACGGAGATTCCGAAAATGAAGAATCCGACGATGACCTTATTGGTTTCACCGTGATTGACAACGCCACACATCAGGAAATTGGAAAAATACACGAAATCATTGCGTATTCAATGAATGTGGTGCTCGATGTGACCCGCGCCGACGGGACATCAGTCCTTCTCCCCTATGCTGAAGACTTGCTGGTTGACCTCAACGAAGAACACCAAACCATAACCCTACGTATTCCCGAAGGATTGCTGGAATAGCATTAGCAATGTTCTACCCGTTGTGCATTATTATTAATAACAAAAATTAACCACAAATTATTCCACCATTTCTGTTACTTTCTGTCTTCAACGACAGAAAGTAATCTGTTCGGGCGGATTTTTTGTTCGGCTGGATTTGCAATCCGACCGCAACGAATATCAGCATTTTCAGTGCGGCAAAAAAGTCGCTTTTTCAAGTTTAGAAACCGATTAACGGCTTGTGACTCGGATTATAAAAATAGGACTTTTTGGGAATTGATTCCCGAAAAGTTATAACTTTTTAGGAATTGATTCCAAAAAAGTTATATATTTGAGGCATAAATTGCTGATTATGATAAAAAGATTATTACAAGATGTTGTTGAAAAGCGACTTTTTTCGGGAAAGGCATTGTTGTTGTTAGGTGCGCGACAAGTGGGAAAAACAACGTTGCTGAATGATTTGGTTTCAAAAAGTAACGAATGTTTATGGTTGAACGGTGATGAACTGGACGTTCAAAAAATGTTTGAGAATGCTTCGGTTGACGGATTGAAAAAACAATTCGGACAGAATAAAATTGTTGTCATTGATGAAGCTCAGAGGATAAAAGACATTGGATTGCGGATGAAACTTATAACCGACCAAATAAAAGACGTTCAACTTATAGCAACGGGTAGTTCTGCCTTTGATTTGGCGAACAATGTAAACGAACCTTTGACAGGGCGGAAATGGCAGTATCAAATGTTTCCACTCTCGTTTGCGGAAATGGTTCAACATCACGGACTTATAACGGAAAAACGGCTCTTGCCCCAACGTCTTGTGTATGGCTACTATCCTGAAGTGGTAACGAGCAATGGTGACGAAAAAATGGTGCTGAAACAACTGACCGATGCATATCTTTATAAAGACATCCTTGCGTGGGAGAATATAAAACACCCCGATAAACTTCATACGCTTTTGAGGGCTTTAGCTTATCAAATAGGGTCGCAGGTTTCGTTCAACGAGTTGGGCGAACTATGTTCTATGGATGCAAAAACAGTTGAACGATACGTAACATTGTTGGAACAATGCTATATAATATTTCGTCTGCCGTCGTTCGCTAGGAATCTGCGTAATGAATTAAAAACAAGCCGTAAAATCTATTTTTATGACACGGGTATCAGAAATGCATTGATAGCAGACTTCAACTTACCCGAAATGCGGCAAGATATAGGACATTTGTGGGAGAATTTTGTGATTGCCGAACGAATGAAGTACCTCGCATATAACGAAATGTGGGTGAATAGTTATTTCTGGAGAACCAAGCAGCAACAAGAAATTGATTATTTAGAAGAATCGAACGGAAAACTTCTTGCCTGCGAAATCAAGTGGAATGCAAAAACTAAAGCGAAATTGCCCAAAACATTTTCCGAGAACTACACCAACTCTGATTTTATTGTTGTTACTCCCGATACTGTGGATGATTTCCTCCTGTGATTTATCTGTTCGGTCGGATTTGTAATCCGACCGCAACGAATATCATTTTTTTTGTTACTTTCTGTCTTCAGCGACAGATATAGCATATTTATTCTGTTCCATTTCTTTCGGCGGCGAAAGAAACGGAACCCAAAGAAAGGCCGCCGACGGACCCGCTCGGCTAAAAATCAATGTCGTTCACTAAAGGCGTTGAAG
>Ga0310697_10000423_pt1 | contig 58616 bp, 28 predicted proteins | sample 172DNAGHGlowgp2_FD_203883 | JGI IMG/M metagenome (GOLD analysis project Ga0310697, IMG submission 203883) | Sheep rumen microbial communities from Palmerston North, Manawatu-Wanganui, New Zealand - 1728 DNA GHGlow gp2 (v2) (version 2) | ecosystem: Host-associated > Mammals > Digestive system >...
GGCAGTCCTCATGGCGCACGACCTTGTCGCTGTCGGGTGTAAACTTGGCATAGCCGGAGGGTAGCACGGTGATGTAGTCGAAGCTGTTGGCCGTGAGCCACTTCACGTTGTCTGCCGAGTAGAAGCCCGCGTCCATGACGACTATCTTGCGGGCATCCTTCTCCTCAAGATGGAAGATTGAGCGCACACGCTCATGCAGGAAGTCCTCCATCTCGCGGTGCACCTCCCACAGGCGCTGGGCACTCTGGTAGAGCGCGTCCTTGGTCACTTTCCTGCGCTCAAGCTTGAACATCTCCAGAAGGGCAGAGTTGCCCTGAAGGTAGCGCACCGTCTTCAGCTCCGAATACGGATAGATGGCACGGGCGATAATCTGCATCAGCGCCAGGTCAACCTGCTCGCGGCTCCAGCCCTTGGAGCTCAGGAATTCCCTTATCTTCAGCATCGAGAGCGTGGAGCGGCAGACTGCCTCCGGGCCGATGGTGCGGGCCTGCCTCTGCACAAGGCTCGACAGACGGACAGTCACCAGGTCGCGGCGGCGCTCGCGCTCCTTGCGCTCAGCCTCGGCACGCAGCACGGGGTCGTCCTCCTGGGCATACTTCGTCTCCCGGTACTTCAGGTAGAACCCCATCGCCATCTCATACAAGGCTGCGTTGTCGCTCATCACCGCCTGACGCTGCTCAATCATCTGAGTCAGCATGGAAGCCAGTTCCTGGCGGTCGGACTTCGTCAGGCCGTCAAGGGGGCCAAGGTACAGCACATGCGTCTTGCGCTCCTTGCCTGCCGAGTCACGGAAACTCTTGGTAAGGCGGTAGACGTCATGGCCGAGGTAAGTACCATCCTCCTGACGGACGAAGCTCTTCTTCTTGGTGATCTGCATGGCCGCAAAGGTACGCAGATTCCGCCAGACGGCCAAGCGGCCGGGGGTACCACAATCCACATGTTTTTACGAAGACCCCCGATTTTAGCAATATTTAGCCAAATCAGGCGGCGAAAGAGGGAAAAATGCTACTAAAAGGCTGTTTTTACAACAAACTTTAACGTTGTATTTTTATTCAACTGCAATGCGGGTTAATCCGTATAAGTATTTTTAAGTTGCATCTCATCGCCAATTAAGTCGTGTCGCAAATATGACGCAAAATTACGGTAAAAATCCGAAAATAGCAAGAAATGAAACAAAGTTTAACAATAACAAAAAGTGGTGTAACCACTTGGATTACACCACTTTCTTATGATATTCTTATCGTTGCTTATCTATTTTTTACTTCACCTCCTCGAAGTCGGCATCCTGGACATCGTCGTTGGGGTTCGACTGAGCCTGCTGACCGCCCTGGAAGCCTTGGCCTCCGGCCTGCTGGCCACCGGGCTGGGCACCGCCGGCCTGGCTGTACATCTTCTGCGAGGCAGCCTGCATCACCTGGTTCAGGTTGTTGATGGCACCATCGATGGCTGCGATGTCGCCGCTCTTGTGAGCGTCCTTCAGCTGCTGGACGGCCTGCTCTACGTTGGCCTTGTCGGCACCGAGCTTGTCGCCGTTCTCCTGAAGGAAGGTCTCGGTCTGGAAGATCATTGAGTCGGCCTGGTTCAGCTTGTCGATGCGCTCACGCTCACGCTTGTCGTTCTCGGCGTTCTGCTCGGCCTCGGCCTTCATGCGGTTGATCTCGTCCTGTGACAGACCTGAAGAGGCCTCAATGCGGATGGCCTGCTCCTTGCCGGTGGCCTTGTCTTTGGCGCTCACCTTGAGGATACCGTTGGCATCGATGTCGAAGGTCACCTCAATCTGAGGCACACCGCGACGGGCGGGAGCGATGCCGGTGAGGTTGAACTGGCCTATGCTCTTGTTCTGAGCTGCCATGGGGCGCTCGCCCTGCAGCACGTGGATGGTCACCTCGGTCTGGTTGTCGGCAGCCGTCGAGAAGGTCTCGCTCTTCTTGCAGGGGATGGTGGTGTTAGCCTCAATCAGCTTGGTCATCACGCCGCCCAGCGTCTCGATACCCAGCGTCAGCGGAGTGACGTCGAGCAGGACGATGTCGCCCACGCCGCCTTCCTTGTTGAGGATGGCACCCTGGATAGAGGCTCCTACGGCCACCACCTCGTCGGGGTTGACGCCCTTAGAAGGCTCCTTGCCGAAGTAGTTCTTTACCAGAGCCTGGACGGCGGGGATACGGCTGGAACCGCCCACGAGGATGACCTCGTCGATGTCGGCCGTGTTCAGACCGGCGTCGCGCATGGCGTTCTGGCAGGGGACGAGGCAGGCCTGGATGAGGTCGTGGGCCAGCTGCTCGAACTTGGCGCGTGTCAGTGTCTTCACCAGGTGCTTGGGTACGCCGCCGACAGGCATGATGTACGGCAGGTTGATTTCCGTCGATGTAGACGAAGACAGCTCAATCTTAGCTTTCTCGGCAGCCTCCTTCAGACGCTGCATGGCCATGGGGTCGGCCTTCAGGTCGGCACCCTCGTCGTTGCGGAACTCCTGTACGAGCCAGTCGATGATGACCTGGTCGAAGTCGTCGCCACCGAGGTGTGTGTCACCATTGGTGGAGAGCACCTCGAACACGCCGCCGCCGAACTCCAGGATGGAGATATCGAACGTACCGCCACCGAGGTCGAAGACGGCAATCTTCATGTCCTTGTTTGCCTTGTCGACACCGTAGGCCAGGGCAGCAGCCGTAGGCTCGTTGACAATACGCTTCACGTTGAGGCCGGCAATCTGTCCGGCTTCCTTCGTAGCCTGACGCTGCGAGTCAGAGAAGTAGGCAGGCACGGTGATGACGGCATCGGTCACCTCCTGTCCCAGATAGTCCTCGGCCGTCTTCTTCATCTTCTGCAGAATCATAGCCGAGATTTCCTGTGGGGTGTACTTGCGTCCGTCGATGTCGACACGGGGATAGCCACCCTCGTTAACTACTGAATAAGGTACGCGTGAGATTTCCTTCTCGGTCTGCTGCCAGTTCTCACCCATGAAGCGCTTGATAGAGTAAACGGTCTTCTTGGGGTTGGTGATAGCCTGACGCTTGGCGGGGTCGCCAATCTTACGCTCACCGTTGTCTACAAAACCAACTACAGAAGGTGTTGTACGCTTGCCTTCGCTGTTGGCAATTACTACGGGCTCGTTACCTTCGAACACGGCAACGCAGCTGTTGGTAGTTCCTAAGTCAATTCCAATAATCTTTCCCATAATTCTTTATTTTTTTATTTGTTACTATTCAAATTATCGCTGAAGAATAAGCAAAGCATGTGCCAAACACATTTTTTTGGCAGAAAAATGATTTTTATTACGTCATTTTGGCACAAGTTTGAAAAGTTTTTCCTAATTTTGCAGCAAAATTGACACATTAATCATTAAAATCGTATGAAAAGAGTGTTTCTGGCGGTCGGAATGGCATGGACAATGCTGTCTGTCACGGCCCAAGTGGCGTCTAACGACTACATTGTAAAGACAAAGAATGCCAAGAAGGCAACTGTAGAAAACCTGGTAGAAGGAACAGACAGCCTGCAGGCTAAAGAGGAGAAGGCGCACGACTTCATTTCAGAGAATTTCAAGTTCTACAGTCTTTGCGACTGGAAGGACGGCATGAAGTTTATGGTGATGCCAGAGAAGTATGACATGGTTGTCAAGACCTTTCGCGACGCTGCCACTGGCAAGGAAGTCAGCAGTATGTCGTTGCGCCATAAAATCATGATTTACAAGGGTCACACTGTGGGTAGCGACGGCCACGCCCATATCAATTTCTTCTGTCAGGACAATAACCGGTCATACTACTACGAGGTGCCCAACGGTTCGTTTGAAGACTACTGCTACGGCAAGATGGGAGTGCCCACTCTGGCCTATCTCGGCGACGTTGACATAGCCCGTGAGAAGCTGATGGGCAAGACCATGTTTACCAAGACGACAAAATTCCGTATCGACACAGAGTACGACGGTGACGGCTTTCAGGAGGTGACAGTGCCCATGAACCAAGAGGTGACGGTGGCAGCCGTGGGTGTTGGCAGCCGCAGCTTCCCTGTGAAAATCATTGTTGTGGACAGCGAAGGCAAGGAGTATTACCAGAACGTAGCCATCTCCAAGACCAACTGCGGCATGCGCGATGATGAGTTCATTGACGGTGACTACGCCAAGTTCCTCTTTGCCGGCTCTTTTGAGCTGCAGGATGCCATTATGACAGTCTCCAAGGATTTGGCTAAGTACATTGGTCAGGTTGTGCATACCAAGTACACTACCAACATGATGACCAAGGGCGACGGTAGGGACCGTATCTTGAAGGTTCCCCGTCTGACGGCCTTTACCATTGAGAACTTAGTGCCCAAGAATAACAGCTCGTATGTCACTTTGACACTCAAGGAGACAGAATCACGCCGTATCTACTTCAAGGAGGTTACCTTCACCAATGTTGACGACGTGACGGGCGACATTGACGGTCGCCGCGAGGACTACTTCGGCTACCTGTTTGCCATGGGTGCCGGCAAGGCACGTAATACTTCTCAGGCAGCCCGTGCCGCCATCCGTCAGGGGCGTGTCATCCTGCACATGACCGAGGATGAGGTGACGATGGCTATGGGTGAGCCCAACCAGACTGTCGAGGGCAGCAACGGGCGTCACGACTGGATTTACAACCGCTCCAACGGTAAGTTGCTGATTGTAAAGTTTGACGGCACTGGCACTGTTATCGGCACCAACGTTGACCGTTCGGGCAGCAAGCAGAGCACCGGCAGCAAGCGTAATACAACCAGGAAAAAGAAGTAAGCCTGGCTCTCAGCCGGCAAAAAAAGAACCGGGCCGCTCCTTTCAAGGGGGCGGCCCGGTTCTTTGTTGATTAATGCAGTCTGTCGGTTATTCCTTCTGTGAGATGGCCTCCATAATCTTGGCCTCCACTTCTTCGCACAGCTCAGGATTGTCTTTCATCAGTGCCTTCGTGGCATCGCGTCCTTGAGCCAGTTTCTGGTCGCCATAGCTGAACCACGAGCCGCTCTTCTTGATGATGTCGTACTCTACGCCCAGGTCCAGAATCTCGCCAACCTTCGAGATACCCTCGCCGAAGGTGATTTCAAACTCCGCCTTGCGGAATGGGGGAGCCACCTTGTTCTTTACCACCTTCACGCGCACCTGGTTGCCAATAGGCTGGTCGCCGTCCTTCAGCGTGTTCGTCTTGCGGATGTCCAGGCGTACCGAGGCATAGAACTTCAGGGCATTACCGCCGGTCGTGGTCTCAGGGTTGCCAAACATGACGCCGATCTTCTCTCGCAGCTGGTTGATGAAGATGCACGTGGTCTTCGTCTTTGAGATGGTGGCAGTCACCTTGCGCAGCGCCTGTGACATGAGTCGGGCATGGAGTCCCACGGCCGAGTCGCCCATGTCACCCTCAATCTCCTTCTTGGGCGTCAGCGCTGCCACGGAGTCGATGACGATGATGTCGATGGCGGCCGAGCGTATCAGCTGGTCGGCAATCTCCAGGGCCTGTTCGCCGTTGTCGGGCTGTGAGATGTACAGGTTGTCGATGTCCACGCCCAGTTTCTCGGCATAGAAGCGGTCGAAGGCGTGCTCAGCGTCAATGAACGCGGCAATGCCGCCGGCCTTCTGCGCCTCGGCGATGGCATGGATGGCCAGGGTTGTCTTACCGCTGGACTCCGGTCCGTATATCTCAATGATACGTCCCTTGGGGTAGCCGCCTACGCCCAGTGCGGCATTCAAGCCGATGGAGCCTGTAGGTATGACCTCCACATTTTCTATCTTTTCCTCGCCCATGCGCATGATACTGCCTTTGCCGAAGTCTTTCTCAATCTTCGACATGGCGGCCTGCAGGGCCTTCATCTTCTCCTGTTGCGGGGTAAGCTGTTCTGTTTCTTCTTTCTTTGCCATAATGATGTTGTTTTTTTGCTTATAGTTTCGTGTGCAAAGATACAACTAAATTTTCACAATCCCAAATTATAGCAGAAAATTTCCATTGCACGCTATTCTTGAAGCCACACCTTATTATATATATAAGGAATGTGCTGTTTTCGCACACAAATGGCATGTGTTCGCGCACAGTTACTTGATTTACGTCAACAACGTGGGCTTTTTCTGCGTTTTTTGGTTGTAATTTATTGTCAGTTCGCAAAATCGTCGTACCTTTGCATCGTCAAAAGGAAACAACGACATCTTCAATAGAAACAGACATATAGAGAAAAGGTATTAGTAAGGTAAAAGATTGAGAAGGTATTAGTAAAAGGTAAAAAAGATTGCTTCGTAGGTATTTGAAAGGTAAGAGATTGTAAGCAAGTAAGGGTAACAGATAGAAAGATTGTTAGCAAGGATAATGTGATTCACGTCGTGAGACGGCCATCACTTTTTTTAGAGTAAAGGTTTTTAGTTATTTAATATGGTTGGTACGGTTCGCGGACAGAGGTCCGGGAACCGTACTTTTTCGTTTACCACTCATAATCCTCCTCGTAGCGGTCGAAGGTCACATCGCCGTCATAGCCCAGCCGTCGGCAGGTGGCCGTGATGCTGTCCTGCATCCGTGGTGGCATGGGCCGTGAGCCGTTACGGTACTCATAGGCATAGGTGCGGTGGCAGGTGGCTTTCATCTCGCGCATCAGTTCCTGTCCCATGTTGCGTGGCATCCGGCCGAGCAGTCCTGTGAAGCCGCGTGCCATCCTTACCTTTTGGTGATGCCGGTACATGACGCAGCTGTTGCCGCAGGCTTCGGGGTTGGCGGGGCTGACGCATTCCACCACCCATGAGTTTGTCGACACATACACACGGCCCAGCCAGTGCAGACAGCTCTCGCGCCGTTCGCAGGCATGATTGAAACAAGGCAGGAACCCCTGTTCCATCTTCTCTTTTAACAGTTCTTGATCTTCCATATAGCTTGGTTTTTTGAATTATCCGCTTATCCTACACCTGATACTGATTATCAGATGGTTAGCGTGACGTTATCCGCTTGTTATCCGCTCTTTATCCTACACCAGTTCATCGCGGCGCATCGCATACCAGCCACGGAGGCTGTGCTGTGCCCCATTGCGGAAGCCGCACCGCTTCAGCGTCACCGTGAGCTGCTTGATGTTCGGCACGTCCTCGGCGCGCAGGTGCTTGGCCAGTTCTGTCTGTATGTCGATGGCCTTGATGAAATGCTTCGACGTCCTTTCTGCCGGGGCATAATAGGCGAGCAGGGCCTCCTCCGCCGAGGTCTGCTGCTGGTAGGGGCGGTTGTGCTCCTGCATCTCAGCCTCTTCGTGGGGGAAGAAGCGGAAAGGCTCACCCGCGTCCAGCTCGTGCATGGCCTGGGCATACAGGCGGGGGTAGTTGATGGGCGTGTCGGTGTCGATGACGCCCGTCAGCTCCACACACAGGTAGCGGCGGGTGCCGTCGCCCCCCGGCAGCGGCTGTGTGTCGTTGGTGGTGGCTATGAACGAGCAGAGGCGCTGTGTCATGGTGTACTGGTCTGACCGCATGGCCCTCACCTGCACGTCGCGTTCCGTCAGCAGCCGCTTGATCTTCGCCTGCTCGCGGTCGGTCTTGGCGTTGTATTCGTCAATGTTCACCAGGGCCATGCGTCCCAGCACGCGCTCCACCTGTTCGGCGTTGTCCATCTTGATGTCGTCCATATAGTACTCGCGCAACGAATGGGGCAGCAGCAGCTTGCAGAAGGTCGACTTGTGGGTGCCCTGACGGCCGATGAGCATCGGCACCACGGCATTGCCGAAGTCGCGGCTGCGGCCCGTCCACTGTGCCACCATCGCCAGGAACCAGCGGTGGAAGTATTTCTCCCAGTCCTGATAGGCCGTTGGCACGCGCCGCGCCAGTTCGCCGATATAGTCGTGCCTGGCATCATAGTGGCCGGCGGTGGCATGGAGGAACTCGCGGATGGGGTTGTAGGTCTTAATGAGCGACGACTGCACGTAGGTCTCTATGTCGATGCTCCAGCCGTAGCCACCCTCCATCATCTCCTCAAAGGCAATGCGCTTCAGGTCGCGCTTCGTCAGCGGCTGCCACGGCCAGTTCTGTCCGTTGCGGGGGCGGAACTCCTCTATCCGTTTCACCTCGTTGTAGCGCAGCTCGTAGCGACGGTCGAAGAAGTCCCTGATGAACCGTGCTATGCGCTCCTTCTCGTTCATCTGCGACACGGGCCGACCCTCGTCCAGCGGCTCCCTGTACACCGTGCGGAAGATGCGGCGCTTCAGCTCGTCGCTCACGGGGACGGACAGCCACCGCGTCATCGTCTCGCTGACGCACAGTTCCTCAGGCAGGCGGGCCTTGTGACAGTAGTGCGCCAGCGCCTGCACCATCTCCTCGGCGCTGTCCGTCTCTTCGCATGCCTTGTCCAGACAGGCGTAGTACTCCATCTCCAGCCGCTCACGCTCTGCTGCGGTAGGGCCTGTGCTGACATTTCCCTGCCTATCAAGCCGGGCCTGGCTATCCGAAGCTTGCTGTCGCACAATGGTAATCGGCTGTGCATCAGGGTTGTAGAAGGCCTCCGCGTCGCTGCTCATACGGCATCCTGCCATCACCCCGTCGTTGGAGGGTTGCACGTCACAGTCGGCCAGCACCTGGTAGAGCCGCGAGGCCGTCTGGTGGGCATCTTTCATGAATAGCGCATATTCCTCTACAGTCCTCGGCTCGTAGCCGTCACCGTAGCGGCACTCCACCACCACCTTCAGCGTCTTCCGCGAACTGCCCATGAAGGCCAGTAGCGTGTAGGGCAGCTGGCTTACCTGCTGTTGCAGGTGGCGTATGCGGTCCATGCCCTCGTGGCAGCTGATGCTGAGCAGCACCAGATGGGTCATGGCGCGCACGTCTGCCAGCCCGTCCTTGCCGAAGGTGACGCCGAAGATGAGGTAGGGCAGGGCGTCGAAGGCCGCTGCCGACCGCTCTCCTCTGATGCCGTCGATGGCAGCCAGCATGGCACAGTTGGCAATCCTGGCCACTTTCTCCTCGTTGTCGCCAGAGCGCAGTTTCTCGAAGACGGTGTTCAGGTCGGTGTTGACGGGCGTGCCGAAGCAGCCCTTTGTGGTTCTCACTTTGGCCATAGGCCGTTTTGTTACGTTCTCCATCATATTGTGTGTTTGAGAGATTGTGTTTTCTTGAGTCCGACGTGGGCGGATTTCCGTCCGAGCAGGGCGGACGGAAATCCGCCCGTGTCGTATCCCGTCGTTTCCGGCTGCAAAGATAAGACATTCGTTTCATAATTGCAAGTTTTTGGAATCCTAACGCCGTTCTGGTGTAGGATAACTGACGGATAAACAGCGGATAATAATCTGCTAACCCGTTGATAATCAGTGCCGGGTGTAGGATAAGCGGATAAATGAATGGAAAAACAAAGACGTGGATTTGGCAGTTTGGCGGATTATCGCTGTACAAATATTACATGGAAGACTATGTGGGCAGCCAGGATACGTTGGGTAATGGCCAGGACTGCCGTACCATCGATGACTTCAAGGTTGTGAAGTTGAGGTAACCCCGTTCTTCAGCCAGCTGCCCCTGAAGAGGCGGGCGAGGAAGATGAGGCCGCGGAAGGTCAGCTCGATGGCCATGGCCGTCCAGACACCGCGCAGACCGTAGCGCGGGGCGAGGGTGGCGGCCAGGGTGAGGCGGACGGCCCACATGGAGGTGAGACTCATGATGGCGGGCTTCAGGGTGTCGGCGGCTCCTATGAAGATACCATTGCAGACGATGGAGGCGGCAAACATCGGCTCAGCCCAGGCTTCGATGCGCAGCGCCTGGGCACCTTGCGTGACGATGGCCTCGATGGGCGACATGAGCGCCATCAGCTCGGGGGCGAAGACCCACATCAGCGCACCCATCATGGTCATGACGGCAATGCCGAGGGCTACTGACATGTAGGCGAAAGAGCGGGTGAGCAGCCGCTGTCCGGCACCGATGCCCTGTCCGACGAGCGTGGTGGCTGCCTCGGCAATGCCGTAGCCGGGCATGTAGCACAGACTCTCGACGGTGATGGCCAGTGAGTTGGCGGCGATGGCCACGGTGCCCAGCGGTGCCACGATGATGGTGCTTACTATCTGTGCGCCGCCCATGAGCAGGTGCTGCAGGCCCATGGGTGCCCCAATCTTAAAGGCTGTCTTGACCACGGAGGGGTCAATTCGGGGAAGGAGGTGCGAGGGACGAGGAAGGAGGAGGGTGGAGCGAGGAAGGGATAGCGGCGACTTGACGAGCAGGAACCATAGCATTAGGCCGGCGGTGATGAGCTCGGCCGCTCCCGTTCCCATGGCAGCACCGACGACCCCCATATCCATTATATATATAAATAGGTAGTTAAAGACGACGTCGAGCACGCACATCATGATGTTGAGCATCGACGGTATCTTCATGTTGCCCGAGCATTTCAGCATGGAGCCGGCCAGACCCTCCATCTGGAAGAAGATGCCGAAGATGCCGATGAGCATGAAGTAGAGCGAGGCGTCGCGGGCGATATCGGCCGAGCCGCCGAGCCAGTAGGGCAGGTGGGTGTGGACGGCTACGGCTGCCGTCATGAGCATGAGGCTCCACAGCAGGCAGCAGACGAGAGCCTGCCGTAGCACGCGGCGCGCGGCAGCGAAGTCGTTGGCGCCGATGAAGTGGGCCACCTGCACGGAGAATCCCATGTTGGCCGCCGACCCCAGTCCGCCCATGAGCCAGGTGGTCGTCTCTACCAGTCCGATGGCAGCCGTGGCGCGTTCGCCGAGGTGTCCCACCATGGCCGCGTCGATGAAGAACATGACGGTGGCTGAAATCTGAGCCAGTATGCTGGGCACGCTGAGGCTGACGATGAGCCTGAGCTTCTCGCCCCCAGTCATGCTGCGCCCTTCGCGTATATACGCCAGTAGTTGTTCGCTGTTTTTTGCCATGTTCCCTTTGCTGTAACGGCTTGCAAAGATACGAATTTTTTTTATGAAACAAAAAGAAAAGTCCATGAAACATTATAATAATAGGTATTTACAAACTGAAAAGCCATTCGGACGTGTGAAAATGCCTGTTACGTGAATTATTAATACCTTTGCACCGAAATTGCTGACAACGGAAAACTATCAATAATCAAAATCTCACAAAAGTATGAAAACCGAAAGACAATTCTGGAAACGCGGCCGGCAGATGATGCTGGCAGCGGGCGTGCTGTTGGCCGGTTGCGGAACACTGCTGTCATGTCAGGAATACGACCTTGACGAGCGGACCCCTGACGGATGGGGGACGAGCATCTACGGGTGGCTTGACGAGCAGGGCAACTACACCAACACGGTGAAACTGATTGACGACCTGGGTTATCGCGACGTGCTGGGCAAGACGGGTTCTAAGACCCTCTTCGTGGCCGACGACGAGGCCTATGCCCGTTTCTTCAGTAACAACAGCTGGGGCGTGAGAGGCTACGGCGACCTGTCGGTCTCTCAGAAGAAACTGCTGCTCTTTGGCAGTATGATGGACAACTCGCTACAGCTGAACAACCTGGCCAACGTGCCGGGCAACCCGCCCATTGAGGGTGAGAGTATGCGCCGTTTCGCATCGACGTCGGAGTTTGACTCCGTAGCCGTGCTTACTGCCGACCGTATGCCTAACAACACCTACTGGAAGCGTTACCGTGAGTCGGGCAAGCCGATGGTGTGTATGACTGACAATTCGAAGGTGACGCTGCTACAGTTTATTGAGAAGATGCTTACTAACCGCCGCATCACTAACGAGGACTACGATTTCCTGTTCAACGGCACCACTAAGCGCAAGGCCGGCGATGCCAGCATCAACGGTGTGCAGGTGGCCGAGCCCAACATCAAGTGCTCCAACGGTTTCATTCACCGCATGGCCGAGGTGGTCACCCCGTTGCCCAACATGGCTGAGGTTATCCGCTCAAAGGCCGATGCCAGCAGCTTCAACACACTGCTGGAGCGCTTCTGTGCCCCCTATCCCGACCTGCATCCCGACCAGGAAGGCTCGCTGACCATGCAGTATAACTTCCTGTACGAGAACAACCGGACCGACACCGTCTACCAGAAGCGCTTCTTCTCGCAGAAGTCGCAGGGTGGCGTTGCCCTGAGCATGTCGCCCGACAACGGCCCTGTGTCGATGCTGAAGTATGACCCTGAGTGGAATGCCTACTACTCCGGCGATGCCTCTACCACCAACACCGCCATCCAGCGCGACATGGCCGTGATGATGGTTCCCAGCAACAAGGCTTTGGACGACTACTGGCAGACCGGAGCCGGCAGCATTCTGCGCGAGCAGTATAAGACGTGGGCTAACGTGCCCGACGAGGTGGTGGCCGAGCTTATCAACAACAACATGCTCAGTTCGTTCAGCATCTCCGTACCGTCGAAGTTCAACAGCATCCTCAACGATGCCAACGACCCCATGGGCGTTGAGCTGGCCGCCATCGACTCCGTATGGCTGGGCTGCAACGGTGCCATCTATCTTACCAATAAAGTGTACTCGCCCACATCGTTCGTCAGCGTGCTCTACCCGGCCCTGACCAACGAGGGGATGAAGATACTCTACTGGGCTGCCCAGAAGTGCCGCTACAATGTGTACCTGAACTCACTGAACTCGCGTTATAGCCTCTTCATACCCAACAACAACGCCATGCTGCAGTACATCGACCCCGTCAGCTACGGCAAGGCCGAAACGCAGCTCTTCCGCTTCCACTGGGACTCGTCGAAGGTGGCCAGCGCCAATCCCGATGCTGAGGATGAGCGTGTGTGGGCCAGCATCTGGAACTACGACCCCGTCACCGGCGAGGTGGGCGACTCCATTGGCAAGGCCGACTTCTGGCAGATTAAGAACCGCCTGAAGGACATCCTTGACAACCACATCGTCATTGGCGACGTGGAGGATGGCCAGGAGTACTATCAGACCAAGGGTGGCACCTATCTGCGCATTGGCAACAGTGCCAACAACATCACCGTGGAGGGTAGCTACCAGATGGACAACGGCACACCGCTGCAGATATCCAAAGTCTACGACCAGACCAAGGAGGGTAACGGCAAGGCCTATATCCTTGACTCGGAGCCCATCATGACCACCCGCAAGAGCGTGATGGACGTTCTTGCCGAGTATGACGACTTCACCATGTTCCGTACCCTGTTGGAGAGCAGCGGACTGACTGAGAAGCTGCACGACAACCAGTGGTCAACGCCCACCGACAACCTCTCGGCGTTCAACACTTACCACTATACCGTGTATGTGCCCACCAATGAGAGTATTCAGCAGCTGATCAATACCGGCAAGCTGGCTACCTGGGAGCAGTACGAGGCCAACAAGGCAGCCGGCAATACCGCCCAGGCCGAGAGCGACTCGCTGGGCATTGTCAACTTCCTGAAGTACCACATCCAGGACAACTCGCTCGTGATAGGCGGCGGCACCGATGACGACGAGCATGAGACGGCACTTATTGATGCCGAGACTCACCGCTTCTACCAGCTGCGTACGATGCTCGACGAGAAAGGTCTTACCATCTGCGACAAGGCTACTACCGACTGGCTGGCAGCCAACCCCGCCATGCGTGGCTCTGCCGAGTACAACAACCGTCTTGCCCACGTGCTGACTTCAACGGGTATTTTCAACCTGATGGCACGTGAGTATCAGTACAACACTGCCACGGCCAGGAATGCGTCGGAGATTCATACCACCTCTTCGGCTGTTATCCATTTGATAGACAAACCACTGTTAATTGAGAATTGATAATTGAAAATTGAGCATTATGATGAATAAAAGACTATTGAAATTCATGGGATTGGTAATTATCGGTTGTCAATTGTCAATTATCAATACCTATGCGCAGAAAGCGGGCGACATCATCAGTGGTACCGTGACCGATGCCTTCGGACCCGTGATGATGGCCAATGTCGTTGAGGTTGATGCCTCCAACCGTATCGTGGCTTCTGCTCAGACCGACATGAGCGGTAACTTCTCGTTCAAGCTGAAGAACCCCAAGGACAAGCTGCGCGTGTCGTACGTAGGCTACAAGTCGCAGACATTGCCTATCAACAAAACCAAGTTCAGTATCAAGATGCAGGACGCCACCCAGATCAAGGAGGTGACGGTCACTGCCAGGAAGCGTGCTCAGGGCTCGGGCCTGGCCATCCCTGAGGATGAGATCTCCACCTCGCGTCAGAGCATCGACATGAAGGAGTTCGAGGGTCTGTCGTTCACCACTGTTGACGAGGCTCTGCAGGGACGTATCGCCGGTCTCGACATTGTGGCCGGTGGTGACCTGGGTAAGGGCACCTCGATGCGTCTTCGTGGTGTGTCGTCAATCAACGGAAGCAGCGAGCCGCTGATTGTCGTCGACGGCAACGTGTGGGAGAGCAACGTCAACAACTTCGACTTCTCCAACGCCAACGACGAGAAGTTTGCCGAGCTGCTCAACGTCAACCCCGAGGATATTGAGAGTATCTCCGTGCTCAAGGACGCTGCCGCCACCGCCATCTGGGGTTCGCAGGGTTCCAACGGTGTCATCGAGATCAAGACCAAGCGCGGTGCCCGTGGTAAGACGCGCGTCAACTTCAGTGCCCGTCTCACCGCCACCCATCAGCCCAAGGGTTACAATATGCTGAGTGGTGACGAGTACACCATGCTGCTCAAGGAAGAGTATTTCAACCCGCAGATGAGCGATGCCGCCAGCGACATCCCGGAAATCAACTACGACCCGTCGTTCTCAGAATATGAGATGTATAACAACAACACCGACTGGCTCGGCGAGGTCAAGAAGACCGGATGGCGCCAGAACTACTACCTCGCCCTGAGCGGTGGCGGTGAGAAGGCCAACTTCCGCGTCGGTGCCGGTTACGACCATGAGACAGGCTCCATCATCGAGCAGAAGCTCGACCGTTTCACCTCGCGTGTCAACCTCGACTACTTTGTCAGCGACCGCATCAAGATTGAGACCAACATCGCCCTGACCTACACCAAGAACAAGAAGAACAACGGCGACCTGCTGGGTATTGCCTACGTGCGTATGCCAAACCTCTCTGTCTACGAGCAGGACCGCTACGGCAACGACCTCGACGAGTACTACTCCATGCTGCCCACGGCCACTGAGGCCCTGAAGGACCAGCGCGACCGCATGAATCCCGTAGCCCTGGCCTATCTGGCCAAGAACAATGAGACGAGCTACAACATCACACCGGAGTTCAAGCTCAACTACCGTCTGCTGGGCCTCGACGACCAGCACCACCGTCTGGACTATGAGGGCAAGATTGTGTTCAACATCTTTAATAAATATGAGGACCAGTATATGCCTCTGGCCCTGAGCACCAAGGGATGGAACGATGCCGAGTCGAGCAACAGACAGTCGACGGCCAACCGTGTGGCATCTAACTCCGACAAGAGTCTGGGCGTAACTACTACCCACACCTTGACGTTCACCCCTCACTTCAAGAATACCGACCACTATCTGACCATGATGTTGCGCGGACAGCTTACCAGCGGTAATTCCTCGTCACAGCGCACCTCGCTCTACGGACTGCCCAGTGGCAGCATCCAGAGTACCGCCGCTGCAGGCATTATCGGTAACAGCTTCTCTACCGGTAGCGGACAGTGGCGCAGCATCTACTTCACCTATTCTGCCCACTACGCCTACAAGGGCCGCTACATGGTCGACTTCTCTGTACGCCGCGACGGCTCGACCAAGTTTGGCGATGACCAGCGATGGGGTAACTTCCCCGCCGTCTCGCTGCGCTATAATGTCAGCAAGGAACCCTGGTTCCAGAAGGCCCTGCCCTTCGTCTCGATGCTCTCCATCCGTCCGGGTTGGGGTGTCGTAGGCCGCCAGCCCGGCAGTGAGGGCCTCTTCTACAGTAAGTATGTCAAGGGTGCCGGCTACCTTAACGACGGTAGTGTGGCTCCGGCCAACATCCAGATGAAAAGCCTGAAGTGGGAGCAGAAGGAGACCTACAACATAGGTACCGACTTCGGATTCTTCAACGACCGCATCACCGGTAACGTAGAGCTGTACTGGCAGTACACCAGCGACCTGCTGATGGAGAGGCGCGGTATTCCCACCTCGTCGGGTTATCCCAACCTGGCCTACCAGAATGTGGGCGACATGAAGAACGTGGGATGGGAGTTCAACCTCAACGGCAACCGTATCATCAAGGCCGGCAAGTTCTCGGCCGACTTCAATGTCACCTTTGCTAACAACAAGAATACCATTACCGCCATGGACGAGACCTGTCTGGCCACTCTTAACGGCGAGTTCAACCGCCAGAACGGTTCTTACCTTACCCGTGTGGAGCTGAACACCGCCATGGGCAGTATCTACGGTTTCCGCTACAAGGGTGTCTATCAGTACAGCGATTACAGCGAGGTGGAGGTGCCTGGCGTTAGTGGTCCCAACGCCCCTGTTGCCCGCGATGCCAACGGTCAGGTCATCGTCGATGAGAACGGTATGACCACACCGATGATGTTCTGTTATTCAGGTACCAAGGATGAGTCGAAGGTGTTCCGAGGCGGCGATGCCATCTACGAGGACATCAACCACGACGGACAGATTGACGAGCTCGACATCGTCTACTTAGGCTCGTCACTGCCCAAGTTCACCGGCGGTTTCGGCTTCAAGCTCAACTTCGGACGTCTGACGTGGAACAATCAGTTCAACTTCCGCTATGGCAACAAGATTATCAATGCTGCACGCATGAATGCCGAGAAGATGTACGACAACAACAACCAGAGTGCTGCCGTCAACTGGCGCTGGCGCGTCGAGGGCGACATCACCGAGATACCGCGCGCCCTGCGCCAGGCCGGCTACAACTATCTTGGTAGCGACCGCTTTGTAGAGGACGGCTCGTTCATACGTCTGAACTACTCTCAGGTCAGCTATTCGTTCGACCCGAAGATTATCAAGCGCTGGGGCCTGACGCAGCTGAGTCTCAGCATATCGGCCAACAACCTGTTTGTCCTCACCAAGTATTCGGGTGCCGACCCTGAGGTGGGCTACGGTGGCATGGGCATCGTCACCGACAACGCCCAGACCCCGCGCTCCAAGTCGTTCACCGGCAGTGTGACCATTCAGTTTTAATTGAAAATTGAAAATTGAAAATTGAAAGTTATGATTACTAAGAATATTAAGAATATCGCCCTTACCTTCGCAGCAGGCTGCGGTCTGGCTACATTGACCACCAGCTGCTCCGACTTCCTCGACATCCTGCCGATGAACGACGTGGTGCTCGAGAACTACTGGACAGAGAAGGGCGACGTCATTAGCGTGCGCAACAGCTGCTATGAGTCGCTTGAGAGTGCCGATGCCATGAACCGCATAGGACTCTGGGGTGAGCTGCGCAGCGATAACCTCTTTGCCGGTGCCAACGTACCCAATGAGGTGAACGAAATCCTCAAGGAGAACCTCCTGCCCTCAAACCCCTACTGCAACTGGTCGAAAATCTATGAGTGCATCAACCGCTGCAACACCGTCTGCCACTATGCCCCCGAGGTGCAGAAGATAGACCCGAACTACAGCGAGGCTGACATGAAGGCCGACGTGGCCGAGGTGTCTGCGCTGCGCGCACTCTGCTACTTCTACCTGATACGTACCTTCCGCGACGTGCCCTACACACGCGAACCCAGCATCGACGACACGCAGAACTTCATCCTGCCTGCCACACCGTTCAATGACGTGCTCGACTCGCTCATCCAGAATCTGGAGAGCGTCAAGGGCGATGCCGTTCGCCGCTACCAGCAGGAGCGCATCAGCGGCAGCTACTTCTCGCTGCCCGTGGAGAATACCAGCCGCATCACACGCATTGCCATCTATGCGCTGCTGGCCGACCTCTATCTGTGGAAGCAGGACTACGACAACGCCATCCGCTATGCCGACATGGTCATCAACTACAAGACCGAACAGTATGAGGCACTCAAGGAGGCCGTGGGTGACATCAAGGAAATCCAGCTTATCGACAGCATACCCCTCATCCTGGAAAGTCCCGACGGCAGCGGCAATGTCTGTGGTAATACCTATAATACCATCTTCGGCGACGGTAATTCCTTCGAGAGCATCTTCGAACTCTACTTCTCCAATTCTCAGGGACAGTCCAATGCCTGGGTGCGCGACTCCTATGGCAGCAGCAGCACGCCCAACGGTCGCCTGAAGGCTAACGAACTGACATTCACCAGTCTGGAGAACGTGGTAACCAACAAGAATCAGCTCTACCGCTCGTCTGACGGACGCTTCTATGAGTTCTTCCGTTCATCGGGTTCTGCCGTCTACGTAGGCAAGTATGTGCTGAGCAGCGTACGCTACCAGACGCGTAACCTCACCAGCGAGGCCAGTCTGCAGCTCACAACTTCCACACGTGGCTCCAACACAGCCCCCTGGATTTTCTACCGCCTCACTGAAATGCTGCTCATCAAGGCCGAGGCTCTGGTGGAACGCGGACAGCCTGGCGACTTCGAAGAGGCCTTTAAGCTGGTGAACATTGTCAACAAGCGTGCCAATAACCTGACCGTGACACTGAAGAAGGAAGACTACATCAACTCTAAGAACGAGATGGCCAACCTCGTGCTCGACGAGCGCCGTCGTGAGTTTATGTTCGAGGGCAAGCGCTGGTACGACCTGGTGCGCCGCTCCCGCCGCGACGGTAACACCGCCTATCTGGTCTCTGCCGTCAAGAGCAAGTATGAGAGCAAGGATGCCAATGCCATTTCCATCAAGATGGCTGACACGAACATCATATACTTCCCCTATGCCAAGAACGAGCTCAAGGTGAACCCGTTGCTGGTGCAGAATCCGGCTTTCACCAATGGCGAGGACTCTCAGTATCAGCGTTAAGTTAATGTATTTGCTGCAACCAATAACAATTCATAAGCAATGAAAAAGATTTCAATCCTTTTACATCAGATAGGAGACCGGGTGAAAGTCCTGTCGGCCTTGGTGCTCATTACCATGCCGATGCTCTACTCTTGTGTAGACAATGATGACAACATACCCGAGACCATGTACACCTCACAGAAGATTACGGCCGGTGCCTTCCTCATGGAGCAGCAGGACCGCTTCAGCGACTTTATTACCGTGCTCAAGCGTACACCTTATTTCTCGCTGCTTACCACCTACGGTCGCTACACCGTCTTCGCACCTACCAACGATGCCATGTCAAGGTATTGCGAGCTTAACGGCTATGGCTCCGCCGCCGGCATTCCCGATGCCATCTGCGACTCTATTGCCCGTACCCACATCATCCGCAAGGGTGCTTTCTTTACCTCCGACGTGCCCGAGGGCAACGTGGGACTGAACATGCTCGACCAGTACATCAGCTGGTCTGGCGACTCAGACGTCACCAACGGCAACCGCCTTATCTATTATGTCAACAAGAACTCGCGCATGACAGAGTTCAACGACTCCGTCACCAACGGCGTGGTACACATCGTTGACCGTGTGCTCTCGTCAAGCAGCAACTACCTGCCGGAGAAGATGGAGGAGGACTCCACCATCACCATCTTCAGCGAGGCCCTCAGAGAAACGGCCCTGATAGACTCTCTCCACAACTATCAGGACGCCGACTACAGTATCGGCATCGACTCCGTCACCCTGGGCACTCAGGAACGCTGCCTTAACAACGGTAGTCCCACCATGCTCTGCAAGTGGGTCAGCAACCGCTATTTTAAGTACACCGCATTCGTCGAGCCAGACAGTGTCTACCATCGTTACGGCATCCGTAACCTCGATGACCTCAAGGCATATGCCAAGCGTATCTATGATGCCACCTATCCTGAGGATGCCGGTCTCTACGACAACGACTTCACCCACCGCAAGAACCCGCTGAACCGTTTCGTGAGCTACCACCTGCTGGACCGCATCATCATGTACAACGACCTGGTAGGCAACGAGCTGACCAGCCAGTGCTGGAAGACCACGCTGGCCGATCCCGAGGAATTCTATGAGACCATGTGCCCTGGCACCCTCGTCCGTCTGGCTATGCCCTCTGGCAGTGCCGCAGGTATCTACATCAACCGTCGCGGTCTGATGAACAGACTCTACGATGAGCAGAGCCGTGGCGTGAAGGTGCTCGCCACCTCAGAGTCGGGTAAGACCGACCAGCAGGCACTCAACGGCTACTACCACTATATTGACGACATCCTCGTCTTCGACACCCATACCCGCGACGTGATCTTCAACTGCCGTATGCGTTTCGACCCCGCTACTTTGAGTCCTGACTTCATGAACTGCGACGGCCGTAACCATAAGGATACCGAGGGCAACACTATCCGTGGCTTCAAGAGCGGCTTCACCAAGCACTGGACCATGAGCGAGGAGAGCTTCGTCGGCGTCACAGGCAACGATATCTGGTGGGCTTCCTTCATGGGCCATGTGGTGGTCATCAGCGGACGTTTTGACGTGACGTTCAAACTGCCGCCTGTGCCTAAGCGCGGTACTTATGAAATCCGTATGGGTTACACACCAAATGAAGAGCGTGGTGTTATCCAGGCCTACCTCAACGGTGTGCCTTGCGGCATCCCCGTCGATATGCGTATCTATCCCACTAGTCCTGAAATCGGCTTCATCGCCGACGGTAGTGAGGGAGCCCAGACTGCTGAGGAAATCAAGATGCAGGACAAAGCCCTTCATAACCGTGGCTTCATGAAAGGTCCCGACATCTGGTATCAGGGCGGCACCTCTACCACCAATGCCCTGCGTGCGCTCAACCTGCCCACGCGCCGTGTACTGGCCACCGAGAACCTGGATCCCGAAAAGACCTACTACCTGCGTCTGCGCCAGGTGCTCGACGATCCCGAAAAGTACTGTAACTTCAACTACCTTGAACTCTGTCCTAAGAGTGTCTATGGCAGTCCTGAGGGCGAGGATCAGCACTGATGCGGCCTGCGGCCTAATGAATAATGAATAATGATAATAGAAATAAAGCCATTATGATGATAAATAGATTTAAGTCATATATTGTCGCCGGTCTGGTGAGCTGCGGCGCTGCCGCTGCCCTCACCGCCTGCACTGACTGGGACAACCACTACGAGACGGCTGCCGACGGTGCCGCCGGCGGTGCTCTGTGGGAGCAGCTCTCGTCCAACCCGCAGCTCACAGACTTCTGTCAGGTGCTTGAGAAGACCCGCGTCTTCCGCATGCACCGCAAGACCGAGGTGAGCTATGCCGACCTGTTACGTGGCGGACAGTCGTTCACCGTCATGGCACCGGTCAACGGTACGTTCAACCGCGACTCGCTGCTCGCTCTCGTCGAGACGGCCCAGGGCGACTCCATGGTTGAGAAGACCTTTGTTTTTAACCACCTCTCGCGTATGGCCACCTCGCTGAAGGCTACGCCCCAGACCATGCGCCTGCTCAACGGCAAGAACGCCGCACTGACGCAGACAACCATCCAAGGTGTGCCCGTGCTCGCTGCCAACCAGCATGCTGAGAATGGCGTGCTCCACATCGTGTCGCATGCACTGCCTTATAGCTACAACCTCTATGAGGCTCTCTGCGACGATCTTGAGATGACACCTGCCGGCCTCACCCTGCGCCACTATGAGTGGGACGAGTTCGACCCCGATGCATCTGTTTCAAGCGGCGTTGTCGAGGGTGTGCCCGTCTATGTCGACTCTGTCGTCTACGAGCGCAACCGTATGCTTGAGAGAATCGGCCTGCTGAGTGCCGAGGACTCCACCTACTGGGTGGTAGCCCCCACAGCTGCCGGCTGGGAGCGTGCCTGGAACAAGGTGACAGAGTATTTCGTCTTTGATAAATCTTATCTGAAACGCGACTCCCTGCAGCACTATTATACCACGTACAAGCTGTTCGAGGATGCCGTTTTCAATATGACCGACCAGCACTCCGTTGACGACTCGCTGGTGTCGGTGCCCTATGTCAGCTGGCGTCGTAGCTATGTGTCAGGCAAGCCCGTCTACCATGTGTTCGACAAGCCCTTCCAGGCTGGTGGCATCCTCAACGGTGCCCGCACGCTGCAGTGCAGCAATGGTGTGCTCTACAAGACCGACGAGTGGCCCTTCGACCCCACGAAGACCTTCTTCAAGGAGTTGTGGACTGAGGGCGAGTCTACCTGGCTCATCACCTCCGAGAAGAGCTGCCGCTACTCCGCCATCCGCCAGGTGGCCGACAGCATCTCAGAGAATGCGCTCCTGCAGATTATTGCTTCCAGCGGTACTGCCAACTGGGAGCTTACCTTCCGTCTGGATAACGTGCTCTCCGGTGACTATGACGTATGCGCCATTATCCTGCCGCAGACCGCCATCAACCCCAAGGAGACCCGCCTGCGCCCCTGCAAGTTCAAGGCCAATATCAACTATTCTGACCTGGAAGGCAATAGTCAGACCTACAACTGCGGCAATGTGTCTTTCCAGAGTAAACCGGAGAAGGTAGACACCGTGGTACTGGCCGAGGCCTTCCACTTCCCCACCAGCAACTTCGGGCAGAGCACCAATAAGATAAGCCTTACGCTGAAGTGTAACATTGGTCCGCTGGAGACCAGCAAGTACTCGCGCGAGATGTTGCTCGACTGTATTTATCTTCGTCCACGAACCTCTAAAGCAGAATAAACTATGAAGAAGCATATATTATCTTTTGCCATGCTGCTGGCTGCCGCCACACTGGGAGCCCAGGAGAATTTGAAAACTGTGACAGGCCGTGTGGTCGATGCCGCTACGGGCAAGCCCTTGGCTGGTGTCATCGTGTCGGCCTACGACGACCAGCGCCAGACAACCATGACCGACGAGGATGGTACGTATGAATTGAAGGTCTCCGACGACACACGCTCCTTGCTGATGCGCGTCGAAGGCTACAACCTGCAACAGACTTCCATCAAGTGCGGCAAGGCCGATGGCCGTCTCTACGTCAGCACCTTCAGCGAGACCTATTCCCGCACCACATCGGCTGTCAGCCATGCTGAGGCCCGCCGCTTTGACAACAGTGCCGAGCTCAGTATCGACCCGCTGATAGCCCAGCAGTTGGGCGCTGATATGCGTATGGTCAACCGCAGCGGTATTCCCGGTATGGGCAATACTATGCTCATTGAGGGTATCAACTCGCTCAATGCCAACGTACAGCCGCTGGTAGTCATCGACGACGTGCTCATGGATATGCAGTATAGTCGCACCATGCTCCATGACGGCTATTACAACAATATCCTTGCCAACCTCAATATCAACGACATAGAGTCGGTAGAGGTCTTGAAGAACGGTACCGCCCTCTATGGTGCCAAGGGTGCCAATGGCGTGCTCGTCATCAAGACCAAGCGTAACAAGTCAATGGCGACGAAGATTGATGTTACCATCAACGGACGCTACGAGCTGGTACCCCGGCTGCCGGAGATGATGGGAGCTGACCAGTACCGTCTCTATTCCACCGAGCTCTTCCGTGGCAACACCGACCCTGCCACGATGAGTTCCATGCGCTACCTGAACAGTGAGCCTTCGTACTTCTATTACAATCGCTACCACAACAATACCGACTGGACAAAGGAGGTCTATGACAACGCCTTCTCACAGAACTACGGCATCAATGTGCAGGGCGGCGACAATGTGGCTTCCTACAACCTGTCGGTAGGCTACTCGCTGGGTAACAGTACACTGAAGAGCAACGACTACTCGCGCTTCAACATGCGACTCAACTCCGACATCACCATCGTCCGCAACCTGGACGTACGCTTCGATGCCAGCTACAGCGATGTGGACCGCGACCTGCGTGATGACGGCGCACCCGAGAACCCGCTTGGCATGGTTATCACTTCGCCCGGATTCCTCGGACTCACCAAGGCGCCTTTCCTGTCGCCCTATGCCTATGACAACCACGGCAATCTGAGCCATTATCTGGCTGAGGCCGACGACTACCTGGAGGGCAGGTTCCAGGGACGTGGACGTCTGGCCAATCCCTCCAGCATTCTGAAGTATGGCGACGGCAAGAACCGTAACTCCTTCGGCAACCGTCTGATTACGTTCTCAGTCATGCCGAAGTACCAGTTCAATAAGCATCTGGCCCTGAGCGAGCACTTCACCTTGGGACTCATCAATACCAACGAGAACTACTACCTGCCCATCCAGGGCGTGCCCACCTTCGTGGTCGACGGCCTCTCTGAGGATACACGCCTTGACAACATGGTACAGAGTATGGCTTCGCGCGAGACGATGATTCAGAGCGATACCCGCCTGGCCTGGCAGAACCAGTACAGACAACACCGTGTAGGCGTCAAGGGTGGTATGCGCTATCTGAGCTACGACTTCAGCAATACCTCGCAGTTGGGCTATAACTCAGGTAACGACAAGACCCCGAACATGAGTACCTCGCTGCAGTTTAAGACCACTGGAGGCGCCGACGACCAGACGCGCGAGATTACCTGGTACGGTCTGGCTGACTACAGCTACGGCGACCGCTACTACCTTACCGCCGGTATCTCGGCTCAGGCCTCATCGCGCTTCGGCGAGGATGCCGGTACCAAACTCTTCGGTACCGTCTGGGGCTTCTTTCCCAGCGTTGAGGGAGCGTGGGTGCTCACTAATGAGCGCTGGCTCTCCTGTGTCAAGGGCATTGATTACCTGCGTCTGAACGTGGGCTTCGATGTCACTGGCAACGACGACATCAACTACACTGCTTCGCGCTCTTACTTCGTGGCCAACCGTATGTTGGGCGAGAAGGGTGTCGTAGGCAAGTCCATAGGCAACATCGGCAATACTGACCTGCAGTGGGAGACCACCCGCCGGCTCACCGCCGGTCTTACCGGTAACTTCATCGACAACCGTCTCAACCTCCGTTTCAACGTGTTCAAGAGCTGGACATCGAACCTCGTCTCACTGCGCCAGCTGGCCTGGACCAGTGGTCTGCAGCAGAACTGGAGCAACGACGGCAAACTTGAGAACAGCGGTTTCGATGTCAGTGTGGGCGTCAAGGTGCTTGCCCTGAAAGACTTCAGCTGGGAACTTGGCGCATCGGCTGGCCACTATGTCAACAAGGTGACGGCCCTGCCTGACAACAACCGTTCGTTGGAGACCGATATCTATGGTGCTACCATCCTCACGCAGGTGGGACAGCCCGTAGGACTGTTCTACGGCTATAAGACCAATGGTGTCTACACCACCACTGAGGCAGCCGCTGCCGCTGCCCACTACATCGTCAAGCAGAACGGCGACCGCCAGTACTTTGAGGCCGGCGATGTGCGTTTTGTCGACCTCGACGGTCAGGGCGAGATCAATGATGCCGACCGCGTCGTCATTGGCGATCCCAATCCTGATATCTACGGTAACATCTACACGAGACTCAGTTTCAAGCGGCTTACACTGAATGCAGTCTTCAACTACTCGCTGGGCAACGATGTGTATAACTATCAGCGCTCACTGTTGGAGGGAGGCTCCTACTTCCTCAACCAGACCACGGCCATGCTCAACCACTGGACTACTGAGGGTCAGCAGACCGATATGCCACGCGTGAGCTATAACGACCCCATGGGCAACTCGCGCTTCAGCGACCGCTGGATAGAGGACGGTTCCTACCTGCGTCTGGCTAACGTTACACTGAGCTATTATGTGCCCATACAGAGCACCTATCTGCAGGGCATCACCATCTGGGGCAGCGCACAGAATTTGTTTACCGTTACCCGCTACCTGGGTAGCGACCCTGCCTCGGCCTTGGGCAGCAACATCCTCTCGCAGGGCATCGACCGCGGTCTGCTCGGCACTGGCCGCTCGTTCTCTGCCGGTGTGAACATCAACCTGTAATTGAAAATTGAAAATTGAAAATTGAAAATTATGATTGCCAAAAGAATTAAGCATATAGCTCTGCTGTGCTGCGCAGGCTGTGGCCTGGCTGTAGCACTGTCAGGACTCACCTCCTGTTCCGACATCCTCTCAACGGAGTCGGAACTGGTGGAGTATGAGAAAGACAACACCCTGAACCACCCCACCGACTCTGTCTACAGTGTGATGGGCATCGTGGGCAAGCTGCAGACGATAGCCGACCGCACGGTGCTCCTGGGCGAGGTGCGAAGCGACCTGGTCACTGTTACCGACGCTGCTTCCTCCGACCTGAAGCGGCTGGCCGACTTCAACATGAAGGAATCCAACAAGTATAACCAGGTGAGCGACTACTACGCCGTTATCAACAACTGCAACTACTTCCTGGCTCATGTTGATACTGCCATGCAGCGCCGCGGCCGTCAATTGTTTATCAATGAGTTTGCCGCAGTGAAAGTGTTCCGTGCCTGGGCCTATCTTGAACTGGTGAAGAACTACGGCGAGGTGCCCTTGGTGACCACGCCGATGATGTCTGAGCGAGAGGCTGCCGCCGCTGTAGCTGGCCCCCGCAGTGGTATCAAGGAGGTGTGCGACTACTTCATCAACGACCTCACTCCCGTGGCCTATGTCGAGATTCCTCGCTATGGCGACATCGGTGGCTACCAGTCTAACCGCTTCTTCATTCCTACGCGTGCCCTTCTTGGCGACCTTTGCCTCTGGGCCGGACGCTATCAGGAAGCTGCCACCTGGTATGCTGACTATCTGAACGACCGTAACGACCCCGTTCTGGTGAGCAAGAGCAACCGTGCACGCTGGACTTCGCCCACCTCGTTCGTTACACCGTCGAGGGGCTACAACGGTACGGCCAGTAGCGAGCAGTTGAGCTACATACCCATGGAAACGCGCATCTTCGACGGTATCATCAGCGACCTGGACAATATCTTTGAGTCGACAACGGAAAACTACAACTATTTCCAGCTGAAACCCTCCAACGGTTTGCGTAACCTGTCGGCCAGCCAGATTTACTGTATGGAGTACAAGACCGATGTTACTACCGACACCATCTATGCGCCGCGCACTGGCTTTAGCAATGATCTCTATGTGGGTGACCTGCGTCTCTGCTCCAACTTCAGCACACAGACAACTGGTAATGAGAGTGAGTATTCGGAGTATGGCACAACCTACCAGTCGGTCTTCAAGATCGTGCGCAGCGAGATAACCACCTACCGCAGTCCTATGGTTTACCTGCGCTTTGCCGAGGCCCTCAACCGTGCTGGCTATCCCCAGTCGGCTATGCTTATCCTGAAGTATGGATTATGCACTGAGAACGCCCGCCAGTATGTTGATACCGTGGAGTATGCTGCTTCCAAGCAATACATCGCTTTCGACGAGATCTACTTCCGTCGTGATGATGTGGCCGGCATCCACTCCCGTGGTTCCGGCGACTCACAGTGCAATGCTTACTACGTTCTGCCGCAGCCTGCCACAGCCCTGGCTACGCGTCAGGACACCGTTAACTACCAGATTCCACTCGTCGAGGACATGATTGTCGACGAGATGGCACTGGAGGGCGCTTTTGAGGGCTATCGTTTCTATGACCTCATGCGTGTGGCCCTGCGCCGTGGCGATCCCGCTTACCTGGCCAACGCTGTGTCGCGCCGCAACGGTGAGGCCGATGAGTCGCTGCGCAGCCTGCTGATGAATACCGAAAACTGGTATTTACCCCTGCCATAACGAAAAAAATACCTGTTCTTTACGAAAACGAAACACGGCGAAACAAATGTGATAGCCTGTTTACAGAAAAGTATGTAATTTTGCAGCGTGAACAAGGAAAAAGTGTTTTCCGGACGTTCGCATCAGTAAAAGGTTATTAGTAAGTAGTTATAGTTAGTAGTTAGTTTTTGTAGAAAAGAATTAGTTGTGGTAAACTAATCATAAGTGGTCCGCCCGTATGTGAATACCGGCGGCCGCTTTTTTTTATGGCCGAAAAGTTTGGAGTCTTGTAATATTTTTGTAACTTTGCAGCCGCAAAACCAACTCTTTACCATAACTATGAAGCGACTACTACTACTGATATCCTTTGCACTTCTCACGAATTTTGGCGGTCTGATGGCCCAGACGGGTCATTTCTACCCTTCCAATATGTTTTCAAGCGGTCTCATCTCCAGTCTCTGCCAGGATAAGTACGGCAGCGTGTGGATAGCCACTGACTACGGACTGAACCGTTTCGACGGCTATGTCTTCCAGACGTTCCTCCACGACGAGGACGACCCTTGGAGCATCTGCGACAACGGTGCTGTCAGCCTGCTCTGCGACCGTAGTGGCCGCGTGTGGGTGGGCACTATCCACGGTCTCGACCGCTACGACGAGGCAGCAAGTGGCTTTGTCCACTATAACTTCCCCGGTGGAAACAGACCGCGTGTGACCAGCCTGCTGCAACTTGCCGATGGGCGCATCCTGGTGGGAACGGCCGGCTATGGCGCCTATGTCTTAGGCAGCGATGACAGTCTGCGTGTGTCAGATACCTTTGGTGATGAGGCTCACAACCGTTACGTCAGCCGTAGTTTTGAAGACTCCAAAGGACGACTATGGAAGAGCGGCCATGATAACACGGTGGTCATGAAGTCGGGCAATAAGCTGCAGCAGTTCCTTGTTGAAGGTGAGCCTTTGGGCTTTGTTGAGCGCAATGCCGAAATCTATATCATCACCCAGCATGCCGTTCATGTGTTCAGCAACGGTGTCATGGCCAGTACGCCCATCGTTAAGGGTAGTCAGACGGGCAAGGAGCTTGTCTTCAGTGCCATGGGAAAGGATAAGAATGATAATATTTATATAGGTACGCGTGGTAATGGCTTGTACCGCCTGCCCAAGGGCAGCCGGCAGCTGGAGCGTTACGAGGTCAATACCTATGGTACGGATATGAATACGGCCACCATACGTGGCGTACTCTCTGACCGCAGCGGTAACCTCTGGGTGGGCCTGCAGCGCAAGGGTCTGGCCTTTATCCCCCAGATGCCCATGCAGTTTCGTAGCTGGAGCTTCGAGGCGCAGCATGTCAACGTGTCGTCCCCTGTGTCATCGGTCTGTGACGGCGACGGAGGCATCACCTGGTGTACGTTAAAGGGTGTGGGTGTCTATGGCTTCGACGAGAAAGGTCATATCGTGGCTCATCCCTCAGCCCCCGATGCTTCTGAGTTCATCTTCCGCGACCGCCAGAACCGTTACTGGGTGGGTACCGACGATGGGCTCTTTGCCTATAACCCCCTGACGGGTGTCTCGCAGCTGAAGGTGCGGTTCGACTGTGACAGTTTCAACGACATGACCAGCGATGACAACGGCAATATCTACATATCCACCTTCTCGCGTGGCTTCTGTGTCTATAACCCTCAGACGGGCGAACTGAAGAATTTCCGTAATGAAGGGCGCGACACTGTCAAGACCGGGCATCTCTGCAACGACTGGGTGATGTGTATGTCCCCCGACCATGAGGGCAACATCTGGATGGGCACTGCCTCGGGCGTTTCCTGCTTCGATCCCCGCACAGGCAGTTTCCTCAGCCATGGCTGGAACCAGCTGCTCAACGGTATCATCTGCTTCTCCATCTGCGAACTTAGCACCGGCAACATTGCCATAGGTACCGACCGCGGTCTCTATCTCTACGACCACGGCAACCGTCAGGTTATTGTCTTCCCCGGCAGCGAGACGCTGCGCAACAAGACTGTCAACTATATCGTTCAGTCTAACAATGGCGACATCTGGTGTTCTACGTCTATGGGCATCTGGCAGTACGACAAGGAGAAGCGCAACTTCATAGGCCATATCAATGGCAACGGACTGACCACCAAGGAGTATATCTATGGTGTGGGTATGCATACCGACGACGACCGGGTGTTCTTTGGTACCAACGATGGCCTTACCGTATTCTCACCAAGCAATGTTGTCTCGCAGAAGACTGCCCCGGGCACTCTTCAGCTCTCAGCCTTTTATGTAGGCAACACGCCCGTCAACACCCGTACTGTACTTAATGGTGTGCAGGTAACAGACAAGGCGGTCACCGAGAGCAGCTATTTCACCTTGAGCTATCTTGACCACACCGTCACCCTGGGATTCTCACTGTTCAACTTCGATAACCCCAGCAACATCACTTACGAGTATCGGGTCAATAACGGCGAGTGGACTGCCAACCCCATTGGCAAGAACGACTTCACCTTCAGCCACCTGCAGCCCGGCACCTACCGCGTGACTGTCAGGGCCATGACAGGGCAGGGCGATTATACCCCAGAGAAGACCATCGTCATCACGGTCCGTGCCCCGTGGTACCGGTCGCTCCTGGCTTACTTCATCTACTTCCTGCTCCTGGCGGGCTTAGGCACCTACATTTTGCTTACCATGCGCCGCAGGGCCAACGAGCGCCTGAACGAGGAGAAGATGACCTTCCTCATCAATGCCACACACGACATCCGCTCGCCGCTGACACTCATCATGAGTCCGCTGGCAAACCTGCGCAACAGGCTTACCGATGACCAGAAGGAAGCACAGCGCGACGTTGACACCATTGAGCATAATGCACAGCGCATACAAAACCTCGTCAACCAGATTCTCGACGTCAGGAAGATTGACAAGCAGCAGATGCGCCTTCACTGCGAACAGACCGACCTCGTGGGCTTTGTCAAAGGCATCAGCCGTATGTTTGGCTATAATGCCCAGGAACGCAATATCAAGTTTGAGTTACAGCACGACGGACTCGACAAACTCGACGTGTGGGTCGACCGCGGACAGTTCGACAAGGTCGTCACCAACCTGCTCTCCAATGCCTTCAAGTACACTCACGATGGCGGCGAAATCATCATCAGGCTGGCCTCTGAGGGTGAGCATGCAGTCATCAGCGTCATCGACAATGGCGTGGGGTTGGACAGCGACAGCCTCCGCCACATCTTCGACCGGTTCTACCAGGGCAATAACTCGCACCGTCTGCACATCGACGGCACGGGCATAGGACTGAACCTCTGTAAGATGATTGTCGACATGCACCACGGAACTATCACTGCCAACAACCGCCCTGACGGTGAGCATGGCTCCGTCTTTACCATTACGTTGCCATTAGGCAATGCGCATCTTGCTCCTGAGGAGGTTGAGCACACTACACCGGCAGTGGTCAGCAATGCGCATGTCGCTGCGGGTGGTGGCGGCGGTCGCTATCGTGTGCTCATTGTCGATGACGACCAGGAGATAGGCCGCTATATCAGTACCGAGCTGGGACACTACTATAAGTTCGGCATCTGCACCAACGGTCGCGAGGGACTGAAGGAACTGCTCACCAACCCCTACGACCTGGTTATCAGCGATGTCATGATGCCTGAGATGGACGGCTTCACCATGCTCCGTATGATAAAGACTAACCTCAATATCTCGCACCTGCCCGTCATCATGCTGACCTCCAAAGCCGATGTGGGTAATCGTCTGGAGGGTCTTGAGCGCGGTGCCGATGCCTTCCTGGCCAAGCCTTTCAACATGGAGGAACTGCACATGAACATCGAGAACCTCATTCACTCCCGCCTGCACCTCAGGGGGAAGTACAGCGGTGCTCAGCAACAGACGGAACTGCTGGAGCAGCCTGAGGTAAAGGGTAACGACGAACTGCTCATGGAGCGCATCATGAAGGTGGTGAATAAGAACCTGTCGAACAGCGACTTCAACGTCGACATGCTCACACAGGAAGTGGGCATTAGCCGCGCCCAGCTCCACCGTAAGATGAAGGAGATGACGGGTATCTCCACCAGCGAGTTCATCCGCAATATCCGTCTGGAGCAGGCTGCCCGCTTGCTGAAGGAGCAGAAGGTGAATGTCACTCAGGTGGCCTACGCTGTAGGCTTCTCTAACCTGGCTCATTTCTCCACCGTCTTCCGCAAGCACTTCGGTGTCTCGCCGTCGGAGTATGCGGAGCGGCAGGAGTAGTAACCGCCTTATATAGGGAAAGGAAATAATTATCCCTCACCTCTGACACCCAAGGGCGTAACATGCTGGTAATCAGTATACATTTTGGGTGAGGGCAGGATGCTCTGGGTGCCACCTGAAGGCACACCCGTCTGCTAGCCTCTCGCCGGAAAATCCCGGCCTCTCGTCCCGGCGAGAGGCCGGGATTTTTTTGCGAGCCAGCCTCTGGGTGTCAGTTTGGGTGTCAGTTTGGGTGTCAGTTTGGGTGTCAGTTTGGGTGTCAGCAAAAACCGTGTAAGTGTCTGACAGTCAGTTTGGGTGTCAGAGGTGAGGGTTGTTTTCCTTTTTGCCTATATAGGGCCATTATTCCTACGGTTTTACGTTTTTAAAAACCATTGAGACATTTTTGAAAGCCTTTTTCGGCGCAGGTCATTACCTTTGCACGCCGAAAAACGTTTTACTAATAATTATAATTATGATTGCAAAATTTACAAAACTGATGCTCTCGCTGGCACTGCTCGTGGCAGGTGCTGTGGGAGATGCAAATGCAAAGACTCTAAACGTTGATTTATCAAGTTTGCCAGAGTCAGAAGGAAATGCTACTTGGGATAAAAGCACAAACACTTTTGCCTGGACTGGTACGTGGAGTAATGCTTTAACCCTTCCTGGTGTTCTGTCGAATATGTCTGAATACACTACCGTTAATTGGACAGCAACGAAAGGTACCTGTGACCATTTCCGTGTACTTATTTATTACTCAAATGGCACAGCACAAACTACATATAATCCTGGCGGGGATATGACGGGTACTAAGAGCGTAACTTTTGCTGAAATGGGTGTCGTTGCTGCTAACTTAGCGTATATTTCATCGATAAAGATTTCTGGCGCAAGTGATACGAATGGCGACATTATTATTTCCGCTTTCTCTTTCACCGGACCGGATGTTGTTCCCATTGAAGCTACTGAAATATTTAAAGCTCCTGCAGGTACAACCAATATGCAAGACTTGACAGGAACGTATCCCACAGAGGGCGCAAATACTTGGAAGGCAAAAACCGCTTACCCTAAAGAACTTGCCTGCCAGGGTGATGCTTTTGGAAATGGTGATGGTAGTTCAGAGTCTACTCACATGGACATTTCTGCTTATGATTATCTCAGCTTAGTTGTTACAGAGGCAGTTGAAAATAGCGTAGCTTTGCGTGTATGGATTTGGGATGGCACTGGAGTTGTCACCCTTTATGCTCAACCAGAGGCCAATTATGCTACTGCGGACTATACCCAGGAGCATCGTATCTCTGCTCCCGGAGTCTATGTGGTCAAGGTATCAGGCTATAATCATCTGAAAGGTATTAAAGCTGCTAACAACTGGGGTGCTCCTTCTGTTACCGTTTCTTACGCATATTTGTCTGCGGGTGCTGCTCCAGTTGCTTATCAATCTACAGGCGAGTACACTATCGTAGGTAAGGATAATACCGGTTCGGCCTCTGTTACCGCTGCCCTCGCTGACGCTAATGCAGTTTATTTCGATGCAACAGGCGTTACAGGTACAGGTATAGATTTTTCGGGTGTTGCTAACCCCAACGCTCTCTTCCTTGCCAATGCCGGTACACTCTCTAACGCAAAGAACGTCATTGTCAATGGCACTTGCGCCAACCTGGTGCTGACCGACGAGAAGCCGTTCAGGGCACCGGCCGCCTTCACCGCCACTGCCGCTTCGCTGAGCAAGACGGTGACCGATGCCGGTTATGCTACGCTGGTGCTGCCGTTTGCTGCTGACATTCCCACAGGTGTTGAGGCATTCAACATTAAAGGCGAGAAAGACGGTGTGCTCACTACCGGCAAGGTTGTGGAAATTGCGGCCAACAAGCCCGTCATGCTGAAGAATGCCGGCACGTTTGCCTTCACTGCTTCCGGCGTCAGCGTGGCCGCCACACCTTCCGGCACCCAGCAGAACGGTCTGCTCTACGGCGTTTATGAATCGACCGATGTGCCCACCGCCACCGGCTATGTGCTTCAGAAACAGGCTGGCGGTGTCAACTTCTACAAGGCTGCCACTGGCACCAAGGTGAATGCTCTCCGTGCCTATCTGGCTACGGCCGGTGCAGGAAGCCGCCTGACCTTCGACTTTGGCACAACGGGCCTGACGTCTGCCAGTCGGCAGGCAGAGACCGCCACTGAGGTTTATAACTTAAAGGGCCAGCGCGTGGCACAGCCTAAGAAAGGCTTGTACGTTGTGAATGGCAAGAAAATGATGGTGAAATAATATAGTAATATAGAGGAGACATTAATAATGAAGAAAGCATATTTGAAGCCCAGCCTGTTGACGGTAGTGGCCGACGTAGAAGATAACATCCTGGCTGGCTCGCCCAGTTTGAGTGACGATCCGTCAAACCCCAGCCTGCCATCCCTCTCGCGCGAGGATGATGACTTGTTTGAAAACGATTTTTTTTTGATTGAAAGTCAGATAAACATGCCAAAATAACGGTTTTTACAAATTTGAAAACCAATGATACAAACGATAAAGCCCTTCTCGCCGAAGGGCTTTATCTTTGCACCCAGAATTTGAAATCAAATTATTTATTCTTTATTATTAACTAAAAACAAAACGACATGAAAAAAACTTACCAATTTCTCGTTGTGCTGGCAGCTATGCTGCTGGGCGCCATGAACGTAAGTGCTGGTGAGCGTATTCCGCTGACAGCATCGGGCTTCGTCACTCATGAGGGATGGGGCGCTGATTATGTTATTACCGGTACTTTTACAGGTGCTGCCTATGTGATAGGCGAGGCTACCGGATGTGCATTCGGTGATTCCGATTGTAATGCTATTCTCGATCTTGGAGGCTATTCCAAGATGTATGTCGCTATGGCAGGATGTGATGGGGATGGTAACCTGAATGGTTCCACCCCACGCATTTTCTTGAATACTGACAAGACCGATGGTGCTAACGACCATATTATTTGCCCTGCTGGAAACGGTGCAGAGTTCTGTACTCAGGAGGGAGAAGGAACATGGGTCATCGACCTGTTAGCTGTTAAGAAGAAGTACGGCTATGTCTATATGACTGCTATCAAGGGCTCTGCTTGGAATACCAAGGTGATTCTTAGCAGCGTTGAGGTTGAGAAGGCTGATGCCAGCCAGCAGGTAGGTTGGGTGAGCATTATTAATAATGGTAACTTCGATACCGACGATTTGGAAAGCTTCCCCGTTTCGAAGAATGGTCCAACCAATGGTGACACTGCCAACGACCGTCCTACTATTATGACAGACGATGATGGCGTGAAGTATATTGTTGTTGCTTCTGACGACAATGCTACAGAGACCTGGAGCACTCAGTTCTTTATCAAATTTAATGAGGAATTACCTGAAGGTGCCAAGTGGAGACTCTCTTTCGATGTGAAGGCTGACCGTGTTCAGAAGGTGACAACAAGTGCCCAAGGTGATCCTCGCAAATACAATACCGGTGGTATCGTTCCTGAATTCGATGCTTCCGTTGATTGGATGACAGTTACTGCCGATGGTACTGTTACCTCTGATATTATTGGCCAGAATGGTTTCAAGAGTATTGCCTTTGACCTGAACAATGACAAGGAGACCTCCAACAACTTCTATTTCCGCAACATCAAGATGGAACAGCTGAAGAGTGGTCTTACTGCAAGTTTTGGCGGCATTGGCATTGCAATGAGCTTCGGTTTCGACACCAACGTGGCCGACCTTGTGGCTGCTGCCAAGGTTAAGCGTCTGGTATTCCCCAACGAATGTGCTACTGTCAAGGTGAATGGCGAGGCTAAGGATGTGCTCTCAATCGAGGGCTTTGCCGATGGCCGCTTTATCATCTTCCTTGCAGATATGTTTGAACCCAACGACCAGGTCGAGGTGACCTTCAAGAATCCTGCTGGTGACCTGCAGCTGAAGTTCACTAACGGTCCTACACCTGGTGAGGCTGTTTCCGACGGCGTTGCCACTGCAACATACGACGATGATATGTCTACGGCTGAAGATCTCTATCCTTATATTATGGAGAATCCCACCGTTAAGAGTGCTACTCCTCAGCAGGGTTCGTTCCGTGTTGATCCCGACCTGAAAGAGTTCAAGGTAACCTTCGACAAGAAGGCTGACGTGAGCCAGGCAGTGGCTACACTCGACGGTCAGGCTCTGACTGTTGCCGCTGTCAATCCTGATGAGAATGGCTTCTCTGAAGAGATCACTATGACTTATTCTGGTGCTGCCATGTCTAACGGTATGCATACCATCAACCTCTCTAAGGTTTATCCTGAATTCCGGATATCGGACGAGATCTACACTGACACGACGTACACATTCTCTGTAGGTCCTGTTGATATAAGCGATCTGCCTACAGACCTGCTTCCTGTCAGCTACTTCAACAACTGTGCAGGCAATGGCGTGCCTGAGGGCTTCAAGCTGATTGCTGACGGTCAGGAGGAGCGTACACCCGACAAGAGCTATGGTAGCGGTGCCCGTATGATGGATTTCACAGCCGGTGGCGACTTCACCAAGGGTCTGTATATGCGTACATGGTATGTTACTTACGGTGCTAACGACGAGGAGCACGTCCTCGCCATGAAGGCTGGTAAGACTTATAACATCTCGTTCAACTCTGCCATATGGACCGTCAGTGCAGCCAAGTACATGAAGTTCCAGATTATGAACGGTGAGGAAGAGGTGTTCTCACAGGTTGTGGAGAATGGTCCTGCACTGAATGAGAAGCGTGATGCCGTGAAGGGTTCTACATTCACCAGCATCGACTTCACTCCTACAGTTGACGCTAACTATGTGATGAACTGGATTGTTGCTAAGAATGCTGAGGGTGAGCCTACCAATAACGACTGGCAGAATGGTGTTATCCTGGCCAATGTCAAGGTGACTTATATCCCTGCAACCTACGGTACTGTTGAGCTTTATAACCTTGAGGAGGCCCTGAAGAAGGCTAAGGAGAAGCAGGAACTGAATGCTGATGAGCGCTATGCCGGTGCTGCCCAGACTGCTCTTAACGATGCTATTGCCAAGGTTGAGGCTGAACAGGGCACTTACACCAATCCTTCACAGTGTGAGGAGGCTACTGAGCTGCTCGCCAAGACTGCTTCTGACCTGACCGACCACGTTGCTCTCTGTAAGTCTTACGACGAGAAGATTCAGAAGGGTGCTGATATCGTTGACCAGAACAAGGACAAGAAGTTTGCTAACCTTCAGCAGTATGCTGACCTGGTAGCCGTTGTTGACAAGTATCATGGCACATCTGTCATGCAGAACGATGGTACTGAGGAAGAGCCCAAATGGCAGAGACATCGCGATTGGGACAAGCTGACTGACGATGTTGCCCTGCAGAATGCTATCGACGAGCTGACCGATATCGTTAACCTGACGAGTGTGGTATTCACCGAGGGTGTATCGGCTACGGGTGATAGTGGCGTGAAGGTTCTTGTTGACCGTCTGCGTCGTGGCGCTGAGACGTTGAAGAAGCTTGATGCAGAGAATCCCATCATCGAGGAGGCTCTCAACGCCTTTACTGATGACGACGAGCTCGTTGAGAAGGTGAAGGACAACATTAAGGCTGCTCTCTACAAGAAGATTCTTGATGGCGATGCTACTCTGTTCGCTGAGGACGAGTCTACAGGTGTCAAGGAGAGCTATGACATGAGCGTGTTCTTCAAGAACCCGAATGTCTATGCACTTCAGGTTAAGAACGGCTTCAATGCCGAGAACGTTCCTGGTTGGGATGCTGTTGGTGCTAGTGGTGAGGTTATCACTATGTGGGTTGGCGGTACGCCGCGCAATATCCCCGGTGTTGCTGAGGATGTCGTCATGACCAAGAACAGAACAGCTATGCGCTATGAGCAGACCGTTGCTGACCTGCCCGCAGGTGTCTATACCGTGATTCTGGATGCTACTTGCTGGGAGTGGAATTCTGATGGCACCAAGCCCGACTGCACTGATTCTTATGCTTTCGCCAAGAACAGTGAAGCTCTCCTCCTTGGTGGAGAGGGTGCTGATGAGCAGTTCTCTGGTAAGTTTGACCTCGACAACTATGGACAGTACAGCGGTCACCACGACTGTGAGATGAGCGACATCGTTGTCACCGACGGTTGCCTGAACCTGGGTGCAAACTTCGGTCCGAACTCTCAGTTCATGTTCGACAAGATTGTAGCTGTAAACCTGACTGCTCCTGCCAACAACGCTGACTACACTTCACTCTACAACGAGGTGATGACTGGCATCGACGCAGCTCCCGCTGCTGCTAAGGTACGCGCCATCGAGCTGTTCGACCTCAACGGCCAGCGCATACCCGTGGCCAAGAAGGGTGTCGTGATCGTGAAGAAGCTGATGAGCGACGGCACTGTGAAGACCGAGAAAGTCATCAAGTAAGCATTTGACAGTAACTTTCCGTAGGTCTTACGAAAACGTAAACCTATGAAACAAAAGATAAAGCCCTTCTCGCCGAAGGGCTTTATCTTTGCACATAGATTTGGAATCCAATAATTAAAATCATGTTTAAAATGAAGAAGTATTTACTCTTTATCCTTTTTTCGCTATTCTTTAGCGTGGCGCAAGGCCAACAGCGCCGTCCCATCGATGCGCAGCATCCCATGTGGCTCATTCATATCGACGTATGGAACTCGGCCGACCCGCAGAAAATCATCGACCTCATTCCCGCCGACATCAAACCCTACGTGGTGATGAACCTCAGTCTGTCGTGCCAGTTTGATACTAAGACCGGTATGTACCGTATGCCACGCAACGCCGTGCGCACCTATAAGTCATGGGGCACCGTGTGTCAGCAGAACGGCATGTGGTTCACCTGCCAGCCAGCCTCCGGCGGACATACGCATATTCAGGACAACGATCTGGAAACCTTCGAATACTTCTTCAAGCATTTCCCCAACTTCTTAGGGTGGAACTACGCAGAGCAGTTCTGGGCCTTCGGCGATGCCGGCGACCTGAGTTCTATGACCAAGTCGAGCCGCTGGAACCTCTTTGCTGACCTGGTGGAAATGTCGCACCGCTATGGCGGATTCCTCACCGTAAGCTGGTGTGGCGGCATTTACCATTTCGATACCGACCCCATCGCCGAGCTCAAGAGCGAGCCCCGCTTTCTCGAGGCGTGCAAGAAATATCCCGAGGCCATGCTTTTCCTTTATAAGTACACCCACTGCAGCTCGTTCTATAACAACGAGTCGGTGTGCTTCGGTCCGTTCATTTCGGGACTGACCAAGAACTATGGCGTTCGCTACGACAACTGCGGCTGGAACGACATGACCACGAAGATTTATCTGGATAAGCATCCGGAAATAAGTTCGCAGTATGGTGACAAGGCCTTTGACAAGGCCGGTGAACTGAAGAAGATGAAGTATCCCGGTGCCGCAGGCATTGGTACGGTGATGGAACAGACCTGCGTCAACGGCGGAGCTGTCTGGGATGGTCCTGAGCTCATCTGGACTGAGGATTTCCAGAACCTCGGTGATACGAACGTTGACGGCTACACCCGCCGCAACTGGGGCACCTTCGACAACTTCAAGGGCATCTGGCTCGACATGTGGCGCAAGATCATGGACGGCACCATGTATATCCCCACCCGCGAGGAGGTGGTACAGAAGACCCAGGCCGTCATCATACATGATGCTGACAACGATTTCAAGGTGCCCGATGCCCTTTACGACGGACTCTACAAGGTGAACGACCCCGGCAACCGTGGCGACGGACGCTGGGAGAACAACCTATGGTATCTGAAGTCGACAGGACGCTACGGTGCCATTCCCATGGTGACGGGTCTCTACGATGACGTGGCCAATAAGATTAAAGTGCAGGTGAAGAAGTCGGCCTATAGCTCGCGCTGGGGCACCCAGTCGAAAAAGGTCAACGAGTTCAACAACCTCTACCCCGAGGTCTCGACAGGCGACCTCTATGTCAACCGCTACAAGAACCAACTCGTCACCTATGTGCCTTATACCTATATGAATGCCAAGAAGCGCGCTACGGCCGAGATACCTTTGCAGTATAACACCAGTTCGGCGCTGAAACTGAGCTACGGTAAGCTGTCGAGCGGCGTCATCCGCGAATATGTCGATCATATCGACGTCTATCTGAACAACTACCGCAGCGACACTGTTACCGCACAGACAGACACCATCATCGTGAAGGGTGCAACAGCAACCCATTCACATACCTGGAAGAAGCATACCACTGGTGCCAACGGTCCCAGTCCTATCGTTGTCGGTGCCTATGATGCAGCCAGCGAGTCTTATCGAGTTATCGTCAAGCACATGGGACCGATAGATATCTCTATCAAGTGCTCGGGTACTGCCACCGACCGGCTGACCGACGTGCTGCCCAACAGTGCTCTGCCCTCGCCTCAGCAGCCTGAGCCTTATGTAGGTCCTATTATCATCGAGGCAGAGAACATGGACCGCAAGTCGGCCGACTGCAATCTGACACACTCAGGCTGGTGGGCCCAGGACATGAAGGACTTTGCCGGCATGGGATACATCACCACACAGGGTAGCACCAACTGCGCCTTGCGTCACCAGCTGAAGCTGGAAGAGGGTGCTGCCGGACAGTACAACATACGTATGCGTTACTGCAACGCCACCAAGAGCGGACAGATGACCTTCACCGTCAACGGCACAGCCCAGAAGGTGAACATTTCCGCGGCTGGCAAGAACGACTGGCGCGAAGCAGTGGTAACAGCCACTATGAAGGCTGGCACCAACGATCTGGTGATTCAGAACACCAGCTCATTCAGCGGCATGATTATTGACCAGGTGACCTACGAGCCTGTGGGCACTGAGACTGAGAAATACCTGGTGACCGTGCGCAATGCTGACCACGGCACCGTCACCTCTGACATGAGTGAGGCTGCCGCCGGACAGAAGGTGACGCTGACCATCACCCCCGATGAGGGCTACGCCATCAAGGAGCTCCGTGTGGTCAACAGCGTGTTCTTCACCCAGGGACTGACCATACCCGTTACGAGTACCAGCAAGACAGTGTCCTTCACCATGATGGACGAGAACATGACCATTCAGCCCCTTTTCTACGACACGCAGGCTGTCTACGAACTCAACTTCTCAGATGTTGACGGCGGTAAGTTCCCAGAAGGATGGCGCACCACCGATGGTAACGACGTGCGTAACTATCCTTATCAGAGCGGTAGCGGCCCGCGTACCTTTGCTGGACTCACCGGCTATCAGGGCAAAGCCCTCTACTGGCGTAACACCAGTGCCGAGTATGGCCGCCTCTCTGGCTATCTGCTGACCCTGGAGCCCGGCACCTACGAACTGACATGGGCCATGGCTGCATGGAAGGGTGCGCCCGAGTATCAGGCAAGCATTCTCAGCAGCAGCGGCACTTTGATTAAGTCATCGGCCACGATGACAGCCAAGCCTGACCTGAATGGTAACTCTGCCGGCAACATCTCTTCAGCCATGAGCTACACCATGCAGTTTGAGGTGAAGACCAAAGGCAACTATATCATACAGTTCAAGGCCACCACTGGCGGCTATGTGGAATATCTGCTGGCAGAATGTAAGGTGAGAAAGGCCAACGTCACTGGCATCAGTAATGTAAGCAGCACCGAGCCGGCAGCCGCCGAGGGCATCTACAACGTCTCGGGCGTGAAGACGCAGCAGCTGCAGCGTGGCCTGAACATCATCCGCACTGCCGACGGTAAGACCCGCAAGATTTGGAAACGCTAAAAATATTAAACCATAGACATGAATCTTAAGCAAATAATCATCCCAGTTCTGGCCGCTAGCTCCATGCAGGTAGCGGCCCAGAACCCCTTTGTGCAGACCTGGTTCACCAGCGACCCTGCACCGATGGTACACAACGGCACCATGTATGTCTATACCGGCCATGACGAGGACAATGCTGACTTCTTCTGGATGCAGGAGTGGCGCGTCTATTCCTCACGCGACATGGTGAACTGGCAGGACCACGGCTCACCCTTAGCCCTCGAGAGCTTCTCGTGGGCCGATGACCGCGCCTGGGCTGCTCAGACCATTGAGCGCAACGGTAAGTTCTACTGGTATATCTGTGCCCATAGCATACTCTCTAAAGGCATGGCCATCGGCGTGGCCGTCAGCGACTCGCCCACCGGCCCGTTCAAGGATGCGATAGGAAAACCGCTCTTCGAGAACGGCTCGTGGGATCATATCGACCCGACGGTGATGATTGACGACGACGGGCAGGCGTGGCTGATGTGGGGTAATCCCCAGTGCTACTACCTGAAGCTGAACGAGGATATGATCAGCTACAGTGGTGAACTGGGCAAGCTCGACATGACCGAGGAGGCTTTCGGTGGCCCCATCATGAGCAAGCGTGAGAAGGGTAAGAAGTATAAGGACTCGTATGTTGAGGGCCCGTGGCTGACGAAGCGTAATGGCAAGTATCAGCTGCTCTACGCCGCCGGCGGTGTGCCTGAGCATATCTCCTACAGCACGGCTTCGTCGCCCACAGGCCCCTGGACCTACGCTGGCGAGATTATGCCGCTGTCCGACACCGGCTCGTTCACGAACCACTGCGGCGTGGCCGATCTCAACGGTCACTCCTATTTCTTCTACCATACCGGCAAGCTGCCCGGTGGTGGCGGCTTCGGCCGTAGCGTGGCCGTCGAAGAGTTTAAGTACAACGCCGACGGCTCGTTCCCCACCATCCTGCCTACCGCCGAGGGCGTGAAGCCCATCGCCACGTTCGATCCCTACCGCCGTGTGGAGGCTGAGACGATGGCCTTCTCGCATGGCGTGAAGACTGAGCAGAACGACGAGATTGGCGTCTATGTTACCGACATCCATAACGGCGACTTTATCAAGCTGCAGCACGTCGACCTGAGCCTGAACACACCGCGACAGTTCATTGCCCGCGTGGCCAGCGGCCTGCGTGGCGGACAGATTGAGGTGCGCCTCGACAGTCTCGGCGGCGAGCTTCTCGCCACGCTAAATGTTCCCGGCACTGGCGGATGGGAGAAGTGGCAGACCATTACTGTAGATATCGCATCTCGTGGCTCGTACCTCGCACCTCGAGACCTCTACCTCGCCTTCAAGGGTCGCAAAGGTCCGAAGCTCTTCAACTTCGACTGGTGGGAACTGCGCGGTCTGCAGTCGCTGGTGGTCGAGGAGGGCGGTCAAGGCCCCTACAAGGCCATCATGAAGGAGGAAGCCACCCTCGATGCCCACACCGTCTTTGTGCCCCAGGACCTGAAGCCCTTTGGCAAGAAGAACCTCCTGCCCGTGCTGGTATGGGGCAACGGTGCCTGCACCAACTCGCCTTGGGAGCACTTTAAGTTCTTGAACGAGATTGCATCCTATGGCTATCTCGTCCTGGCCACGGGCTATATCCCCATGGAAGAGAAACCCTATCAGGGTCCGATGTCGACAACCCAGCAGCAGATAGAGTCCATCGACTGGGCCATCGCTCAGAACAGCGACCCGAAGTCACCTTATTATAAGAAGATTGACGTGAAGAACATCTGCGTCGCCGGTATGTCGTGCGGTGGTCTGCAGACCCTCTACAACTGTGCCGACCCGCGCATCAAGACCCTCATGATCTGCAACAGCGGACTGTTCAAGCAGTCGAACCGTGCCCAGGCCGTCGGCGGTATGCCCATGCCTGACAAGGAGAAGCTGAACGACATCCATTCGAGCATCATCTACATCCTCGGCGGTAAGCCCGACATTGCCTATGAGAACGGCATGGACGACTTCCAGCGCATCAACCATGTGCCGGCCTGTGCTGCCAACCTGCCCGTTGGTCATGGTGGCACCTACCGTCAGCCCCATGGCGGAGAGTTCTCCGTGGTAGCTCTCAACTGGCTGAACTGGCAGCTGAAGGGCGACAAGCAGTCGGCAAAGATGTTCAAGGGCAAGGACTGTGGCCTGTCGAAGCGCGAAGGCTGGACCATCGAGAAAAATGCCCTGTTTGACAAACTCAAGTAATGCCTGATATGTATAAAACAATAGTCCCCTTAGTCCTCTATGCTGCGACCTTGTCGCAGCCCACCCAGGCCCAACAGCCCGACCACCGCATGCCCATGCCTGACCTGAACAAGGTCAACATGCCGCTGTTCCAGACGAAGTACACCGCCGACCCCTCACCACTGGTCGTCGGCGACACCTTGTTCTTATTTACCTCGCACGATGCCTCGCCCGAGGATATTCCTGACGAGAACGAGAAATCGTCGGCGGGCTTCTTCATGTATGACTGGCTGCTGTGGTCAACCACCGACATGGTGAACTGGACGGAGCACGGTGCCGTCGCCTCGCTGAAGGAGTTCTCCTGGCGCAGCCGTGAGAACGGCGCCTGGGCCATCCAGACCGTTGAGCGTAACGGGAAGTACTACCTCTATGCCCCGTTGCACGGTCATGGCATCGGTGTCCTGGTGGCCGACTCCCCCTACGGCCCGTTCCGCGACCCACTGGGCAAGCCCCTCGTGTGGCAGAAGGAACACTGGGACGACATCGACCCCTCGGTGTTCATCGATGTCGACGGGCAAGCCTATATGTACTGGGGCAACCCCCATGTCTATTGCGTCAAGCTCAATGAGGATATGATTTCCACCAAGGGCGACATCTACGTGCTCAACCAGCAGGACGGCATCATGCGTCCCGTCAAGGAGGAAGGTGCTAAAATCAACCTCCGCGTGCCCCATGAGGAGAAGGCATCGTGGGCGGTGAAGCACTACCAGGAGGGGCCGTGGATTTATTCGAGGAAGGAGCAGCACGGAACGAAGACGGAGGTTAAATACTACCTTGCCTACGCCACCACCTGCTGTCCCGAGGCCCTCGGCTATGCCATGAGTAACTCGCCCATGGGACCGTGGAAGTGGAAGAATTACATCATGCGTCCCACCGACCGCGACCGTGGCAACCATCCTGGCATTTGCGAATACAAAGGCCATAGCTACGTCTTCGGACAGGACTACGACCTGATGCACCTCGACACCTATGTCCACCACGAGCGCCGCAGTGTCAGCGCCAGTGAGATAGTCTATCTCGAAGACGGCACCATCCCCGAAATTCCCTACTGGCTCGACGAGAAACCCATGCAGCAGCTGGAGTGGCTGAACCCCTACCGCCGTGTGGAGGCTGAGACCATGAACTGGGGTCGCGGCCTGAAGTCGGCCAAGATGGGCATTCCCAATACGGGCGTGGTGAAGGATATGCCTGCATCGACGGGTAAGCGCAATATGTATATCTATGACCTCAACGACGGTGAGTATATCCGCCTGCGCGGTGTCGATTTCGGTGCCGGCGCCAAGCAGTTCACCATTGCCGCCGCTGCCACGGGCACTTGTACCGTTACCCTGCGTCTCGACTCCGAGAATGGTCCGGTCATCGGTACAGTCAGGATTGGCCGTACTGGTTCTGTTGACACCTACAAGCCGTTCACAACCAAGGTAAAGGGTGCTAACAGCGTTCATGACTTCTACCTCTGCTTCGGCGATGTCAAAGGCGATGTCCGCCTTGACTGGTGGCAGTTCAAATAAAAAGTTAAGGAGTTAAGCACTTGTCTTAACTCCTTAACTCCTTAACTCCTTAACTCCTGTTTCTATTTCTTGAAAATCTTCTTGCCGTTGAAGATGTACATGCCACGGGGCAGATCCTGCCACTGCACATCGTCGGCGAGCTTCACGCCCTGCAGGGTGTAGATGCCTCTTTCCGGGGTCTGTGCATCACTGGCTTCCACGTGGTTAATGCTGGTAGCAGCCTTGGTGGTGCAGAAGCTGAAGTAGGTAGGCTCGGTGTGGTTGGCGGCCGATGTGGCATTCTTCAGGTATAGTCCTGTGCCGACATTCTTCAGCGAGAAACCTTTGCCGTCAACATACTGGATGTCCCACACGGCACCGTTCTTGAGGTCTTCGCCGTTGCGATTCTTCAGTCCGAGGATAAAGCAGCAGTTTCCGTCTGCGGGTTGTGTGTTCAGATAGCCGGGAGATCCCCAAATGCTGTAGGGCGTGCCGTCTTGCTTGAGCAGGCGCAGCATGTAGTATTTCCTGATGCTGGTATCGCTGTTTGAGGCGAGGCTCTCAAGCTGGAAGTAGTAGCCCGTGCCCGAGGTGCTGAAGGCGGTGCCATAGCCAGCATAGCCCAGGTCCTGGTTGTTGATGCCGTAGAAAGCCTTACCCTCCTCCTCGTTAACAATAGCGAAGGGCTGTCCGCCGGTCAGCTGCGACAGGGAGGTGTACTTCATGCTGCCCATCTCCTCGCGTGCATTGATGGTCGAGATGCGCTCATAGGTCATGTTGTCCGTCGTGGTGACCACGGCCTTCAGGGTGTAGGTGCCCTTCGTGGCGGGGGTGTAGTCGGTGGTGTAGGGCGCGGAGGTCATCGTCTGGTGGAGCTTGTTGTTGACATAGAAGTCGATGTGGTCAATGGTCTTTGTCCGCATCTTGGCTCGTACCTCTATCGTTACCGGTTCCTCAGGAGCCACGTTCACCGCCGACGGGCGGATGTAGACCGAGGCCTCCTTCACCATGCCGGGGAAGGGACTCTTGGCCTTCTTGGCCTTGTCGCTCTGCATATAGGTGCGCAGCCACTGCAGGGCCGAGCGCTCTTTACCGTTCTTGATGAGACCAGAGGCATTCACCCATGTGTGGTCGTAGAACCAGCCCCAGAGCGTGACACCGGCGCAGTAGTCGGCCTCCCACATCTTAGGTATGTGCTGCTGGTAGTTCCAGCTCTGGTTGCCGTCGTTGCTGTCGGGGATGTCATACTCCGTGATATACATCGGAATTTTCAGGGAATTCTGTATGCGCGTCATCACATTGTTGAAGTCCGTGGTATTCATCCCGCCTATCTCATGGCTTTGGCAGCCGTAGGCATCGATGGGCGCTCCGGCATCGCGCAACATCTTGACCAGGCTGATAAACTCGTCGGTGCTGCCCTGGAAGGTGCAGTAGTCATTATAGATAAGGATGGCGTTAGGCCAGCGGTCGTAAGCCATCTCGAAGGCCTTGATAATCCAGTCGTAGCCGGTAACGCCGTCGCCGCCGAGAGCATCCTTGAATGATGGCACAGCGTGGCCCTCAATGGCTTCGTTCACCACGTCTATCATCTCGAGGTTAGGGTAGTGAGCTTTCACTTTGTCCATCCAGTTTACGATGGCTTTGAACTGCTCGGTCTTCGACAGGTTGTTCATCCATTCAGGGTACTGTGAACCCCAGACGAGGGTGTGGAACTTGAAGGGGAATTTGTGCTGCTTGGCGTAGTTGGCGGCAACGTCGGTGTTCCACCAGTTGTACTGTCCTCGGGTACCTTCCACGATTCCCCATTTGGAACCGTTCTCAGGTGTCACCTGATTCCAATAGTCGGAGAATACGAAGCCCTCGTAGTCCATGTTGGTCCACTCGGTGGTGATGTTGCCCAGAAACTTGTCAGGGTTCTGAGACAGCTGCGCCTGCATGGCGCTTGGCACCAGCAGGCAGCAGCAGATAACTAACAGATACTTTCTCATGGTAATGGTATTGTCTTAACTCCTTAACTCCTTTTACAGCGAGTATTCCAGCATGACCATCGAGTAGGGGGGCAGGTCGATGTCAAACTTCTTCTGAGCCTTGAAGGTCTCCGTCTTCGGAACGATGGGCTGAGCGTCGTAGTTGTTCTCGTCGTTGGCACCACCGGTGAGGATGGTCTTCTTGGCCAGCTTCTTCAGCGAGAAGCGCTTCAGGTTGATGTCGGCCTCCTTCTCCTTGTCGGTGGCATTGACCAGCTTGACATAGAGCTTGCGCGTCTTCACGTTGAGGATGACCGACTGTCCGTAGTGAACATCCTCCTGGGGCTGCTGCACACCGGCCTCGTCGCCGTCGAAATGCACGCAGTCGCCGTAGTAGTACTGTCCGCTCGACTGTCCGAACATCTGCTGCACGTAGTAGCTGCAGGTCAGGTACGGGCGCTCGTTGTCGAAATAGATGAGGTCAGGGTTCCAGTTCGTGGCTTCCTTACGGGCAAAGAGCGGGGCATACGAGGTCATGCAGACCACGTCGGCATTGCGCTCCACATGGAGCAGGTAGAGACCCTCGGCCAGGGCATCGATAAGCTTCTTGTCCTTGGCGGCATACTCACCTAAATAGACCTTCGTCTTGCGGTCGCGGGGGTACTTGTCATACTGGCGGCTCTTCAGGAAGTAGTCGTTCTTCTCGTAGTAATGCTCGTCGATGATGGGCATGCCCAGTTCCTCAGCCAGCTTCCATCCTGCCTCATAGTCCGGGTTGCCGGGATGAGAGCCGGGACCGGCGGTGCCAATGATAATAATCTCGGGGTGAGCCTTGGTCACCTTCTCGTAGACATATTTGAAGCGCTCGTTGAACTCAGGCGAGATTTTCTCCTCGTTGCCAATGCCCAGGTACTTCAGGCCGAAAGGTTTCGGGTGGCCCTGGTCAGCACGCATCTTAGCCCATTTCGACTTGGCAGGGTCGCCGTTGGCCCACTCAATGAGGTCGAGGGCGTCCTGCACCCACTCGTCCATCTGGTCCATCGGGGCCACGTCCTGTGCCTGCTTGGGCCACATCTCCCAGCCGCCGTTCGTTCCCTGGCAGCTCACACCGCAGGGCAGGATGGGTACGGGCTGCATGCCGAGGTCCTCGCAGAACTGGAAGTACTCATAGTATCCCAGTCCCATCGACTGGTGGTAGCCCCACGTGTTCTTCTGCTGTTTGCGCAGGTGGCGCGGGCCGATGGTGTTCTTCCAGCGGTAGGTGTTCCAGAAACCGTCGCCGCCGCCGTGGACTACGCAGCCGCCGGGGAAGCGCATGAACTTCGGTTGCAGGTCGGCCAGGGCCTGTGCCAGGTCCTTACGCAGACCGTGTCCCTTGTAGGTGTCCTGGGGCATGAGCGACACGTCGTCTAAATAGACATCGCCCTCGTTGAGCACCAAGATCTGCAGGGCTGCCTTCTTAACGGTGGAGTCGGGAGTCAGCACGGCAGTGTATGCCTTCCAGTCGTTCATGCCTTTGCCGCCGGGAATGTCGATGATGGCATCGGCCAGCAGTTTCGGGTTCTTGCCCCAGCCCTGTGGCTCTACCAGTGCTACGCGTACCTGTTTGGCACCGCCCACATTGGCCATACGCATAGAGAAGTTGTACTGGGCACCGGCTTTGACGCTGATGCCGTCGAAGCCGTCGTTCTGCAGGCCGAAGCCACGCCAGCCCTTGTAGTCGTAGAACTCACGGGCACGCTCCACATGCAGGCGCATGTGGGTGTTGGCATCGTAGGCTGAGGTGAAACTCTGGTCGACACGACTGACGGAAACCGGCTGGATGTAGCCTAACGAGTGGCCGGGGCGCACCTGCTTCCAGGCCGTGGCAGGTCCCCATCCGTCTTTCTCAGCGGGGCTGAACTCGAACGAGCCGTTCTGTAGCAACTCGGCATAGAGTCCGCCGTCGGCACTGGACGAGATATCTTCAAAGAAGATACCAATCAATTCGTCACTGATAGCCTTGCCGCCAGCGGGGGCGGTCATGGGTTTCTGGGCGCTGATGCCCAGTGAGGCTGCCAGAAGTACGGCAGCGAGTGTTGTCTGTTTCTTCATTTTTTTGTTAATAGTTATGGTGTTCCTCAAAATCTGTGAGCAAATTTACTAAAAAAATCTGATGCGTCTATATCTTTTCATGTTTTTTTTTGATTTTGCAGCCAGTAATGCAACATGAAATATAGAAAATGAAACAAGCGTGGGGTGTCTGCTGTCGTTTTCTTTCGTAACTTTGCGGCAGAAAACCATATTGGTACAATGAAGAAACTGTTATTGCTTTTTTTGACACTGGTGGCTGTCGGCGCTGTGACGGCCAGGACAGTGAAGTTTGGACAGGGACGGCTCACCGTGACCAAGGTGGCCCGCAATGCCGTCCGTATTCAGTATGCTGAGCACGCAGCATCGAGTGAATTGCCCGACTGGCTCTACGTCAAGCATGAGGAACTGTCGCAGAACGATGTGAAGGTGAGCGTTGACAGCCGTCGCCAGACGGTAACGGTCAGCGACAAGAACGGTCGACCGCTCTTTACCGCTACCGGTCATGCCCTGCGTGACGGGGTGGCCAGGCTGTCCTTTCGCTCACCTGCCGACGAGGCCCTTTTCGGCCTTGGCCAGTTTCAGGACGGCTACAGCAACGTGCGCGGCTTGTCTCGGCGTCTGACGCAGGTCAACACGCAGATAGCGTTGCCCATGCTCCTGTCGAGTAAGGGCTATGGCGTGCTGTGGAACAACTATGGCCTGACGGAGTTTAACCCCTGCGACCGCTATGTGGCATTGACGAAGCGTCAGGGCGAGGGTGTCCGCGAAGAGGTGAACGTCACCTCGACCGAAGGCGGCAAGCGTGAGGTGCGTGAGCGCCATATCTTCGAGGCTGACGTGGAGATAGGTGAGGAGGGCGACTACTCGCTGCTGTTGGATGTCGGTCAGAAGATGGCCCGCCGCCATAACCTCTGTATCGACGGCACGCCCGTCATTGAGATGCAGAACCTGTGGTTGCCGCCAACAGCCTCGGCCATCGTCCACCTGACGAAGGGCCGCCATCGGCTGACGGCTGAGCTGACGAAAGACGACCGCCCCGTTCTGTATTATAAAAAGGTGGGTGCTGAGACCGTCTTCCAGTCGCCTGTGGCCGCCGCCGTCGACTACACGGTGTTCATCGGCTCAGCCGACGACATCATCGCCGCCTACCGCGAGCTGACGGGGCCGTCGCCCCTGATGCCCTCTTGGGCCTTGGGTTATATCCATTGCCGTGAGCGCTTCCATTCCAGCGCAGAGATTCTGGAGACGGCCAACCGTTTCAAGAAAGAGCAGCTGCCCGTCGACGTGCTGGTGCAGGACTGGCAGTACTGGGGCAAGTACGGCTGGAACTCCATGCGTTTCGATGAGGAGTACTACCCTGACCCGAAAGCCCTGACGGACAGTCTTCATAGGATGGGCATCCGCCTGATGCTCTCCGTATGGTCGAAGATTGACAAGCGGTCGGAGGTAGGGCAGGAGATGGCTGCCGCTGACTACTATATTCCCGGCACTGACTGGATTGACTTCTTCAACCCCGAGGCTGCCGCTGCCTATTGGCACCATTTCAACAAACGCTTAGTGCCCCTGGGCATCGACGCCTGGTGGCAGGATGCTACGGAGCCGGAGAACGACGACCTTGTAGGGCGTCGGGTGAACGGTGGCCGCTGGTCGGGCGAGCAGGTGCGCAACGTCTATCCGCTGCTGGTCAATAAAACGGTTTATGAGGGCCTGCGTGAGGCCGGTGTCAGCCAGCCCATGATTCTCACCCGCTGCGGCTTCCCTGGCATCCAGCGCTATGGGTCGGCATTGTGGAGTGGCGACGTGGGCAACGACTGGGAGACCTTCCGCCGACAGATTACTGCCGGTCTGGGAGTGCAGGCTGCCGGTGTGCCCTGGTGGACCTATGATGCCGGCGGTTTCTTCCGTCCTGGCGACCAGTACACCAACCAGGACTATATCGAGCGGATGCTGCGGTGGATAGAGACTTCGGTCTTCCTGCCGCTGATGCGTGTCCACGGCTATATGAGCAATACCGAGCCGTGGAACTATGGCCCAGAGGCACAGACCATCATTGCAGGCTGCCTGCAGGAGCGCCAGCGGCTGCGCCCGTATCTTGAGCGGTGTGCTGAGCGTATCGCTCGTGAGGGCTATACGCTGATGCGCCCCTTGGTCTTTGACTTTGCCGACGATGCCGAGGCGTTGAAACAGAAATATGAGTATATGTTTGGTCCGGCGCTGCTTGTCAGTCCGGTCACCGAGCCGGGGGTGAAGCAGTGGCGTACCTATCTGCCCCGCACCAAGGGTGGCTGGTACGACTTCCGTACCGGCAAGCATTACGAGGGTGGACAGTATGTGACCACGCCCGTGGATAAGAGCCGCATCCCGGTCTTCCGGAGAGAGGGATATATGGTGGAATAAGGAGTTAAGGAGTTAAGTAGTTAAGAAGATAAGACATTTGTATTGCTGGTTATGATAAGAAAACAACTTTTTTTGATTGCCATGTGGGCCACTTCGCTCAGTGTGTCGGCACAAGTATTACCGTATCAGAATCCGGCGTTGTCGGCCCGTGAGCGTGCTGAAGACCTCTGTCAGCGGCTGACGCTGGAAGAGAAAGCCAAGCTGATGCTCGACGAGAGTCCCGCCATCCCTCGGTTAGGTATCAAGAAGTTCTTCTGGTGGAGCGAGGCCCTGCATGGTGCCGCCAATATGGATCATGTTACCGTCTTCCCCGAGCCGGTGGCTATGGCGGCATCGTGGAACCCGGCGCTGGTGTACAGCGTCTTCGACATTGCCTCGACAGAGTTCCGTGCCCAGTATCATGAGCGTATGCAGCGCGGCTCCGGCGAGGACGAGAAGTTCCATAGCCTCTCGGTGTGGACACCCAATGTCAACATCTTCCGCGACCCGAGGTGGGGTAGGGGACAGGAGACCTACGGCGAAGACCCCTACCTGACCAGTGTCATGGGAAATGAGGTGGTGCGCGGCCTGCAGGGACCTGAGACGGCGAAGTATCGCAAGCTATGGGCCTGTGCCAAGCACTATGCCGTTCACAGCGGTCCGGAGTACACGCGCCATTCGGCCAACCTCACCGAGGTGTCGCCGCGTGACTTCTGGGAGACTTATATGCCTGCCTTCAAAACCCTTGTCCAGGACAGTAAGGTGCGCGAGGTGATGTGTGCCTACCAGCGTCTTGACGACGACCCCTGCTGTGGCAGTCAGCGTCTGTTGCAGCAGATTCTGCGCGATGAGTGGGGCTTTCAGTACCTGGTGGTCAGCGACTGCGGTGCCGTCTCCGACTTCTATGAGTCGCATAAGAGCAGTTCCTCGCCCGTCCATGCCTCGGCCAAGGCTGCCATTGCCGGCACCGATGTGGAATGCGGCTACGGCTATGCCTACAGGAGCATCCCCGAGGCCGTGCGTCGCGGACTGATGAGTGAGGCTGAGGTTAACAAGCATGTCATCCGCCTGCTGGAAGGCCGTTTCGACCTGGGTGAGATGGACGACCCGTCGCTGGTGGAGTGGGCGAAGATTCCCTATTCCAAGATGTCGTGCAAGGAGCATGCGAAGGTGGCCCTTGACATGGCGCGCCAGACTATTGTGCTGCTGAAGAACGACCATGACATCCTGCCCCTGCAGAAGAACAAGGAGAAGATTGCCGTCATCGGACCCAATGCCGACAATGCTCCGATGATGTGGGGCAACTACAACGGTATGCCTAACCACACGGTGACCATCCTCGACGGCATCAAGGCCAAGCTGAATGTCAGAAACCAGAAGCAGATGGCCAAGAGTATCTTTTTCACTCCCGGCTGTGACCTGACCTACGACAAGGTGATGGACTGCCTGATGGCCTCGCAGTGCAGCTTCCAGGGCAAGAAGGGACTGAAGGGCACCTTCTGGAACAACCGTGAGATGGCTGGCAAGCCTGTCACCACACAGTACTACACCACACCGCTGGCCGTCACCACGGCGGGCATGCACAACTTCGCCCCCGGCGTACAGTTGGAGGGCTTCTCGGCGAAGTACGAGACCACGTTCACCCCGAAGGAGGCTGGTGAGTATGTGGTGAACGTGGAGGGTTGCGGACAGTTTGAACTCTATATCGACGGCGAGCGTAAGTTCCGTCACCGCATCTGGCGTACCACCCCCAACCGCGTGGCCATACAGGCTGAGAAGGGACGGAGCTACCAGATAGAGGTGCGCTTTACCCATGTCCATACCTATAATGCCAACCTGAAGATCAACATTGCCAAGGAACAGCCCATCGATTACCAGCAGATAATCGCCCAGCTGAAGGATGTCGACAAGGTCGTCTTCTGCGGCGGTATATCCCCGGCCCTTGAAGGCGAGGAGATGCCGGTAAACATAGAGGGCTTCAAGGGTGGCGACCGTACCAGCATCGAACTGCCAAAGGTGCAGCGCGACTTCCTCAAGGCCCTGAAGGATGCCGGCAAGCAGGTCGTCTTCGTCTGCTGCTCAGGCTCGGCCATCGCCCTGACGCCGGAGCTGTCAACGTGCGATGCCATCGTACAGGCGTGGTATGCCGGTCAGGAGGGTGGCACGGCCATTGCCGAGGTGCTCTTCGGCGACTACAACCCCGGCGGCAAGTTGCCCGTGACGTTCTATAGGGACGACAGCCAGTTGCCTGACTACGAGGACTATTCGATGAAGGGTCGCACCTACCGCTATTTTAACGACCCCCTCTTTGCCTTCGGCTATGGACTGAGCTACACCACCTTCGAGCTGAAGAATGCCCGACTGGAAATGGGTGCTGACGGTACGGGCGTGCTGACCCTTGATGTTGCCAATAGTGGCACACGCGACGGCAGCGAGACCGTCCAGGTGTATGTGCGTAACCCTGCTGACAAGGAGGGACCGCTGAAGACGCTCCGTGCCTTCAAGCGCGTAGAGGTGAAGGCGGGGCAGACGGTGACGGTCAGCCTGCCGTTAGGTCCGAAGACCTTCGAGTTCTGGGATGCCGAGACCAACACCATGCGTGTGAAGCCCGGTCACTATGAGGTGCTCTACGGCACCAGCTCACGCGACAGCGACCTCAAAATCATTGACCAATAAGAATATGAAGAGACTGATTTCATCCATTGTTGTCGGCTGTGCCTGCGCCTTCGCATGGGGTGCCGGCCAAACACCTGTCGAGAATCCGATGCTGTGGGCCGATGTGCCCGACCCTGATGTCATCCGTGTGGGCGACACCTTCTATTTGGTGTCGACAACCATGCACCTCATGCCTGGCGCTCCAGTGATGGCGTCGAAGGACCTGAAGAACTGGGAGACCGTGGGCTATATCTTCGACAAGCTCACCGATTCGCCGAAGTATGACCTGCAGGAAGGCTCTGTCTATGGCCGCGGACAGTGGGCCACGTCGCTGAAGTACCACGACGGCAAGTTCTGGGCGCTGTTTGCCCCGAACGAGAGCGGTCCGATGGGTCAGACCTATATCTGTACGGCACCGAAGGCCGAAGGACCGTGGACCATCCACGCCCGTCTGCGCCATTTCCACGATGCCACGCTGTTCTTCGATGACGACGGCACACCCTATGTGTTCTATGGCACGGGACAGATGTGCCAGCTGACCCGCGACCTGAAAAGTGTCGTCGAGGGTAGCGACCGTAAGTACTTCGAGCGTGAGGAGGATGAGAAGGGACTGCTGGAAGGCACCCGTGTCATCAAGCATCACGGCACATACTACGCCCTGCTCATCAGCCATGTCTATGCCCCAGGCCGTCATCGCCGTGAGGTATGCTACCGCACGAAGGACCTGAACGGCAAATGGGAGAAGAACGTGGTTCTTGAGAGCGACTTCGGCGGCTTCCCCTATCTGGCTCAGGGCACCATCGTCGATACCGAGGAGGGCGACTGGTATGGCATTATGTTCCAGGACCGTGGCGGCGTGGGCCGTGTGCTGACGCTGTCGCCGGTGCGCTGGATTGACGGTTGGCCTATGCTGGGCGACGAGCAGGGCAAGGTGCCCGCCACCATGCGCCCCTACAAGAGTGGCGAGCCGGCCAAGACCATCGTCAGCAGCGATGATTTTGATTCGAGGTACGAGGTACGAGGTACGAGGTACGAGAATAGTTCGTCTGATGATTCGGGCATGCAAGGTAATCTCGCACCTCGTACCTCGAACCTCGCATCTCGACAACACTTAGGCCTCCACTGGCAGTGGAACCATAACCCCATAGACAAGGCGTGGAGCCTGACGGAACGCCCGGGCTATTTGCGCCTGAAGACCAACCGTGTGGTCGGCAACCTCTACCTGGCTCCCAACACGCTGACGCAGCGCATGGAGGGGCCTACATGCAGCGGTGTTGTAAGTCTTGACTTGTCGAAGATGAAGGATGGCGACTGCTGTGGTCTGGCTGCCTTCAACGGCGACTCCGGCGTGCTGACGGTGAAGAAGAAGGGCCGGAAGCTGGTGCTGGAGATGAGTGAGCAGGCTGTGCAGCTCACCGACCGCGAGAAGGCTGTCACCAAGGTCGATGAGAAGGTGGTAGAGACGGCAGACCTGAAGCAGCCGAAGGTGTGGCTGCGCGTTGACGGCGACTTCCAGGCCGGGCATAACGATGCTGCCAACTTCTTCTATAGCACCGACGGCGAGAACTGGACGCAGATAGGTTCAAAGAACTACCGCATGGTGTTCGACTACCGCCGCTTCTTCATGGGTTCCAAGTTTGCCATCTTCAACTATGCCACGAAAAAAGCCGGCGGCTGGGTAGACATCGACTTCTTCCATTATCAGCGTAACTGATACGATAACCAGTATGGTGCGCGGCTCTCAGACACGGGGGCCGCGCAGTGTTTCTACGATACGCGCCATCTGGTTGGGGATGCGTATCTGCTGCGGACATTTCGGCAGGCACTCCTCGCAGTCCTGACACTGGTAGGCCCACTGCTTCTGGTCGGCCAGTGCCTTCTGATAGCCGTCGACGAACTGCTGCTTGTGGGCGGCAAAGTCGGCGGCTGTCTTGTCGGGCAGCGGCAGCACATGGCTGTTGACGGCCTCGTTGTAGTAGGCAAAGTTGCCGGGGATATCGACACCGTAGGGGCAGGGCATGCAGTAGGCGCAGGTGGTGCAGGGGATGGTGGGGAAACCCGACATCTGGTCGGCAATCTGTGCCAGCAGCTTGTTCTCGGCCTCCGTACACACCTCTAACGGCGAGAAGGTCTCGATGTTTTCCTTCAGGTGCTCCATGCGGTTCATGCCGCTCAGCGTGGTCAGGATGTTGGGGTAGGAGCCTACCCAGCGGAAAGCCCAGCGGGCCGTGCTGTCGTTGGGGCGTACGGCACGCAGCTGGCTGGTCAGCTCGTCGGCCATCTTGCCGAAGGCCCCGCCGCGCAGCGGTTCCATGACGACACACTGCACACCCGCCTTCTCGGCCTTGGCATACAGGTATTCGGCATCGGCATCCACGCGCCGTCCTTTCTTCATCGAGGCGTGCCGCCAGTCGAGGAAGTTCATCTGTATCTGGCAGAAGTCCCAGTGGTACTCCTCCTGGTGGTCCAGCAGCCAGTCGAACACGCTCACGTCGCCGTGGTACGACCAGCCCAGGTGGCGTATGCGTCCTGCCTTGCGCTCGGCAAGCAGGAAGTCGAGCAGACCGTTGTCAATGAACCGTTGGTTGAACGACTCCATGCCGCCACCGCCGATGCCGTGCAGCAGGTAGTAGTCGATATAGTCGACGCGCAGCTTGCGCATCGAGGTCTCGTACATCTCCTTGGCCTTCTCTAATGAGGTGTCGCCCCACATGTTCGACATTTTCGTGGCCACGAAGTATTTCTCCCGGGGGTAGCGGACCAGGGCGTTGCCCGTCAGCACCTCCGACTCTCCCCTCATGTAGACGGGGGCGGTGTCGAAGTAGTTCACACCGTGTTCTATGGCGTAGTCCACCAGCCGGTTCACCTCGTCCTGGTTGTTGGGCAGGCGCATCATGCCGAAGCCTAACAGCGACACCGGCTTGCCTGAGCCGTGCTGTACGCGGTAGGTCATGCGGTTCTCTCCGCCTTTCTCATCAGCCTCTCTTCTGTTCTCGGCCAGCACATTCAGCGGTTCCAGAGCCATCAGCGCCACGGCTGACCCGGCTCCTAAGCCAAGGCGTCGCAGGAACTCCCGCCTGCTCATGTTCTGTCTGTTCTCATCCATAGGGTTTGTCGTTTTGGTTAGCAGACCGCAAAGATACGGTTTTTTTTCAATAACAGCAACTGTCTTGCGTTAATTTTTTTAATTATCCGCTTATCCTACACCTGATGCTGATAATCAGAGTGTTATCAGCGAATTATCCGTTTGTTATCCGCTGCTTATCCTACACCAAAGTGTTCCAGCAATAAGCTAGTCTCCGCTCAGTCCGCTCCCTTCGGATTCTCGTCCGCCGCTTTCGGACTATTGTCCGAGCCTTTCGGACGATGCCTTTCCGGCATGGTGGAGGGGCAAACTGCACAGTCCCCCTCCTTTATTTGGTGTAGGATAAATAGCGGATAACAAGCGGATAATGACACGCTAACCCGCTGATAATCAGTATCGGGTGTAGGATAAGCGGATAATCTGATCTGATATGAGTGACACACAGGGTCTGTCCCCCTGTGTCCCCTCTTAAGTTAGGAGGGGTTAGGGGTGGTCTGAACAACAGCACTTGAATTAGGGACTTATCACCACATAGGGAAACGACAATCATAAACAACGACAAAAACCCCAAAAGTGGAAAAAGAATTATTGATAGAGAAAGCCAAAGAAGGCTACACCGTTTGTTATCAAGGCCAATGCCCGTTGCGCACCCAGTGCCTGCGATGGCAGGTAGGGCAATACGTGCCCAATACCGCCAGCACCTGACACACAGTGTCTGTGTCCTTGCTACTCTATCCCCCTCCTTAGAAAGAAGGGGCCAGGGGTGGTTGATTTCCCACCCCACCATACCTCATTCTGAAACCTACACATTTTTAAGCTACAAATGCAAAAGAAAAATCCATTTTCTTTTGTCACTTTGCAAATATTTTGTATCTTTGCACCCGACCCGGAGTAGCCCGCCGCTCAGCTCGCAGAGACGCTTGCCAGAGCAAAAAGGGCGAGAGGGTCAAATCTTATTGGAAAAGGACGTTTACGAAACGTTATCTTCGACATCCGAATCTCGCAAATTCAAGACCAGAAGAGAACGCAACTGGAACGTCCACATTGGGTGTATTGTACCCTGTCCACTTGCTATGGTGGGCGGACTCTACAATATATCTCGACGTGGGCTATCTCGAGTTGCTTATCCTGGTCAAGGCAATGCGAGAGCCCGGATGTGGGATAAGCGAGTGTAGAGCACCCACGTCTTTCCGTTTAACTACTAACTGCTGAATCTGGGGAGCTATAGGCACAGACGTAATATGCTTATGGGAATTGATTTTTATGACGAAACAAAGAATTTCCTCTTTGTTAACCCGCATTGCAGTTGCATAAAAAACCACTGTTAAACTTTGTTATAGAAACTGAGTGTTTTGGGCGTTTCAATTGTATGCAGCCTCATTTTTTAGCAAAAAAAGCCTAAATCGAAGCCCTTTG
>Ga0310697_10000424_pt1 | contig 58594 bp, 80 predicted proteins | sample 172DNAGHGlowgp2_FD_203883 | JGI IMG/M metagenome (GOLD analysis project Ga0310697, IMG submission 203883) | Sheep rumen microbial communities from Palmerston North, Manawatu-Wanganui, New Zealand - 1728 DNA GHGlow gp2 (v2) (version 2) | ecosystem: Host-associated > Mammals > Digestive system >...
GGATGCAGACCGGCCTGGACCTCACAGAGAGTGGCGACGAGGGTGCATTCGCCGTCGGTGCCAAGAGTATCACCGATGCCGTCAAGGGTGTTCCAGAACAGCCCCTTTCCTTCGATGTGGACATGGAGAATAAGACCGTGAAGATCTCCTACAGCAACGGTCATTTCAGCCTGCCAGTAGAGGATGTCTCCGATTTTCCGCGCCCCGTGAGCATACAGGGCGACATTCACAAGGAGATCGACAGGAAGCTCTTCCTGGAGTGTGTCAGCAGAGCCCAGTTCGGATGTGACGAGAACGAGCTGAGACCGGTCATGAACGGAGAGTACTTCGACTTCACGCCGGACTACCTCGCCATCGTGGCCAGCGACGGGCATAAGCTCATCAGGAACAGAATCCTGAATCATAAGAGTGAGACTATCAGCGCGTTTATCATGCCGAAGAAGGCCGTGGCCTTGTTCAAGGGGACAGTCGGGAAAGACACCGACCCCGTCCAGCTCTTCTTCGACCAGCGCAACGCACAGCTGACCTACGGCGTCAACATCCTCACGTTCCGTCTCATCGAGGGTCGCTATCCCAACTACAACAGTGTCATCCCGGAGAACAACCCCTGCAAGGCGCGCGTGACGAGGGTGGAGCTGCTGGGTGCGCTCAAACGCGTACAGGCATTCGCCAACGGCTCAAGCAACCTCGTCCGTTTCAGTTTCGAGGAGTCGAAGATCCAGCTGGATGCCGAAGACTACGACTTCTCGAAGACGGCTACCGAGACCGTGTCCTGCGAATATGAAGGCCAGCCGATGAGCATCGGCTTCAAGGCCTCGACTGTCATAGAGATCCTCAGCAACCTCACATGCCAGGAAGTGCTGATCCAACTCAAAGATCCGGCACATGCCGGCATCATCGTTCCGGCGGAGCAGGAAGAGAACGTGGATGTGGTTATGCTGACCATGCCGATGCTATTGAACGACTAAAAAATATATCATTATGGAGAATCAGATGTTACAGCCTGTCTTCGGTAATGAGGTCACCATTACCAAGGCAAAGCAGAAGGAAGTGGCCGACAACCTGATCAAGAAGGTCATCGATGGCGGCGTGTCACCGATGAACGCCTATGTCCAGATCAAGGGTATCGTGGATGCGCTGACAGCAGCCCTCAAGTCACCTGACCTCGTGGACTGCGTCCTCGGCGAGTGCATGAAATGGGGCAAGGAGACCCCCGTATTCCATGGAGCCATCGTCGCCGTCAGCGAGGGCGGCGTGAAGTACGACTTCGACGGCTGCGGAGACCCTGTCTACAACGACCTCGCAGCCCAGAAGAAGGCCCTTGACGAGAAGCTCAAGGAGCGCCAGAAGTTCCTCATGGCCATCCCTGCCGAGGGCATGACCATCACTGACAGCCGCACAGGCGAGATCGTTGACGTGAAGCGTCCTGCGAAGACGTCATCGACAGTCGTACGAGTAACATTCCCGAAAGAGTAGATGAGTACGATAATCATCGAGTCTTCCACCTGGCGCGACAGCCAGCTGAGCGTCGCCTCCCACTACGGAAGCATCCGCATCAACGGGAACGAGTACTACGTGGACGAGGCTTCCAACTGTCTTGTGCGGAGAGACTGGGCATGCGTAGTCCGTTCCGTCGGCGTCGGCAGGGCGAAGGAACTCATACGGCAAGGATACGTACGGGCATCCTCCGCCATGGCCGTCATCCGCAGGGAGAAAGCGGAGGCGAAGGCCAGGAAGGAAGAGAACGAAATGAAACAACCAAAATTATTCTGATATGGCAAAAGGCAAAGCATTATACCAGCCTAACGGAAAGGCTGCAGAGTACAACAGGTGGGCAGTGAACTTCTACACGGGGTGCAGCCATGACTGTGAGTACTGCTATTGCAAGAGAGGAGTGCTGGCCCACACATGGGACACGAAGCCGCACCTCAAGAAATGTTTCAAGGACGAGAAGGACGCCCTGGAGGTGTTCAAGAAGGAGCTGCTGGCTAACCGCCTGCGCGTACGTGCCGAGGGAGGCGTGTTCTTCTCCTTCAGCACTGACCCCTGTCTGAGGGAGACCTTTGCTCTGACTCGGCGCGCGATGCTCCTGTGCTTCGACTGTGATGTCCCGGTGACGATACTTACGAAGAACGTCAACTGGATAGAGTGGCTCGAGGGTGTGAGGGGCGAGAAGAAGATGTTCGGGGACAAGGACGACAGGAACCCCATCCTGTCCACCGTCCACAAGGGCCGACTGGCCGTCGGGTTCACGCTGACCGGCCATGACGAGCTGGAGCCCAATGCGTCGCCAAACGACTCCCGTATCGGCGCGCTGTTCATCCTGAAGACGGAGAACATCCACACCTTCGCATCAGTGGAGCCCGTCATCGACATGGAATCCTCACTGAAGGTCATCAGACAGGCGGCGCCGAACTGTGAGCTCTTCAAGATAGGCCTGCGCTCCGGCGTCTCCAAGGACTACTACAAGGGACAGGACCTCAAGGCCTTCATGGAGGAGGCAACGGAGATCGTCGGGAAGCATCACGGGAAGATATACTGGAAGGAAAGCATAAGGTCGAAGATCATCGCTGAACCTTTCCTCAAGTCCCCCGTATCTGTAAACGCAACGTACAACATCTTCAACAAGTAAGCTATGGGACATGTATTGACATTCATCGGCGGCATCGTCTTCACGCTCGTCGTGGAGGTCGTCCTCGTCTATATCTACGGACGAAGGGCCGCCAACAGGAAAGGGAAAAGATTATGAAGGCACTGAGCATCATTCAGCCGTGGACGAGCCTTATCGCCACCGGCATCAAGGACATTGAGAACCGCACATGGAGGACGAACTTCCGTGGCGAGTTCCTGTTACACGCCTCCGCAAGACATCTGCGTGACGGATGGGAGGCACTGAACGAAGACCAGAGGAAGGCTGCGGAGAGGCTTATACAGCCCTTCGGGACCGTCAACGATGTAAGGCTGCTTCCTGTGTCGGCCATCATCGGCAAGGCCACGCTCGCCGACTGCGTTCAGAACCACCCGTCCGTCTGGGCGGAGAAGGGTGTCTGGAACTGGGTCCTGAAAGACGTGGTACTGTTCGAGCGCCCGATACTCAACGTCAAGGGAAAACTCGGCTTCTGGGAGTTCGACGACTCCCTCCTGGCAGACGTCAGGCCATGCGTCGAGACGGCCGTATATTCACGGGTAGCATATTTCCAAAAAGAAAAGTAACGAGATTATGAAACTGCTTTTATTCGATTTAGAGACGACTGGCACGGATGCCGTCAAGCATGGCATCCACCAGATCAGCGGGAAGGTCATCATCGACGGCGTCGTGTGTCAGACCTTCGATTTCAAGGTGCGCCCCAAGGACGGCTGCACCATCGACGAGGAAGCCATCAAGGTAAGCCACGTCACCAGGGAGGAGATCATGGAATACCCTCCGATGAGGGAGGTGTACTTCAAGGTGCTGTCGATGCTCGACCACTTCTGCAACAAGTACGACAAGAGCGACAAGTTCTACCTTGTGGGCTTCAATATCGCGCACTTCGACAACCATATGTTCCGCCAGTGGTTCGAGGACAACGGCAACAAGTACTTCGGCTCCTATTTCTGGAGCAACTGCCTCGACTGCATGGTACTGGCCACTCCGTTCCTCTGCGAGCGGCGCGCGGCCATGCCGGACTTCAAACAGTCTTCGGTCGCAGCGGCTCTCGGCATCCCCGTGGATCCTGCGAAGCTGCACGACGCATCCTATGACATCGACATCTGCCAGGCTATCTATGACAAGGTCTGCGGCAAATACTAAGGCGGAGGCAGACGGGATTTCCGTCCTCTGCCGGAACTGCACGAAGCTGAAGGAGTGCCTGAAGGACAGGGCAAAGACCGCCTTCATGGCCTACCGTACCTACTGCAGCGCCTTCGACAACAAGGACAAGGAGCCCCGTCTGTTCCCGTTCCTCCAGCCTTACGAGGTGGAGAGCATGGATGCCGAGCACATATATAGAAACGGAAAGAAAGATGGAAGATATTGAGACAGGGAATGTAAGGACGCATATCGTCATCTTCCTTACGATGATGGCCCTATACGCCCTCGACTTCATCCCGACGGAAAAGTTCAGCGCCGCCTTGCTGGCATACAATGCCGTGATGACAGGCGCTATCTATTTTAAGTTAAACAGAAAAAGCAAAGACCATGGACAAGAATGAACTTAGTCAGAACGTCCACAGAACTGTGGAGATGCTGGAGGATGCGGCGAATATCCTCCGTGAGCAGCATCGTGGACTGACATAAACGCGGACGAAGGTATGAGACAGTCAAGTCATTTGTTATCGAAGGCCGAGGAGAAGAAGCTGGTCATCTGCAGGGAGAGGATATTCGATGCCAGGCTTAGGGTGGAGGAGATATCCGACATCCTCAGCAAGAGGGGCTGGCAGCAGGCCGGCATCATCGCCGAGCCGGTACAGGCACTGAGGCAGCTCGAGGAGAGGCTGGAAGGGATAGAATCGGAGATTTACAGACTAAAGACAGACAACGGTTGATATGGGAAATCAAGAGACGAAGGCTGACGTGCGCCAGGACATGGACATGTTCGGAAACAGCGTCACGGTGACGAAGAACCTGCGCGAGAAGTTCGGTGCCAACCCGTTCTCGGTGTTCGACACCAAGGCGCAGGCATGGCGTGACAGGAAGCAGTGGTGGCTCAACAAGGGAATACTGCCTCCGCTGGAGCCGCTGCGCTCCAGGAGCATCATTCCAGACGAGAGGGATTCCGGAACCTCCTCCGTCTTCGATCCTGTGCTGTGCGAGCTGATGTACAGGTGGTACTGTCCGGAAGGTGGCACCGTCCTCGACCCGTTTGCGGGAGGATCCGTGCGCGGCATCGTAGCCCACAGCCTCGGCTACAAGTACACGGGCATAGACATCCGTCCGGAACAGGTGGCCAGCAACAAGGACCAGGCCAGCCATATCCTCGGGGAGAGGAACATGCCGGAATGGGTGGCCGGGAGCAGCAACGTCCTCCTCTTCGACGAGTTCGTCGCAGGCCGGCGTTTCGACATGCTCCTCACCTGTCCGCCGTACTTCAACCTGGAGGTGTATTCCGACATCGAGGGTGACCTGTCAAATATGGAGTGGCCCGCGTTCCTCGCCACCTACCGCAGCATCATCCGCAAGGCCTGTGCCCTGCTCAAGAAGGATGCGACTGCGGTCATTGTCGTCGGTGAGGTGAGGGCCAGGAACGGTTATCTGTACGGCTTCGTGCCGGCCACCATCAAGGCTTTCGAGGACTGCGGGATGAAGTACTACAACGAGGCCATCCTTGAGACCCCGGTGGTGTCAGCACAGAAACGTGCATCGAGCACCATGAGGCACGGCAAGCTCGTGAAGGTTCACCAGAACGTACTGATGTTCAAAAAACCGTATTGACACTGCAGCCATGAAGCATTTCAGAATCAGAGACCTGGGGGAAGGCAGGAAGCACCGTTTCCTTGTCGAGGAGAGGCACACCGTCCTATTCTTTATCCATTACTGGGACTTCGGCTCATCGTCGCTGTTTCCGAACACCCTCTATGACAGTATCGTCAAGGCCATTCTGGCCGTTCAACTCTGGTGCAGGCTGAATCAAAGGAAATACAAGTTCGTAAAATATGAGAAGAGAAGAATTGACTGTAAGGTATGTGGACTACATGCCTGAGACAAAGGAGGAAGGGATCCTCTATGTCTCGAAGAAGTTCGGCTTAGCCATCCATCTTTGTCCCTGCGGCTGCGGAGAGCAGGTCGTGACGCCCATCAAGGGAGACTGGTCGGGATCGAAGACACGTCCCGACTGCTGGGGCTTCACGGAGCATGAGGACGGGACGGTGACGCTGAGTCCGTCCATCGGCAACTTCCAGTTCGGCTGCAAGTCGCATTACTTCATCCGGAGGAACAAGATAGTTTGGGTATAAACCTCGGGGGGGGCACACCTGCAGCAAGTAGTACGGCTGGAGTGTATGGAGAAGCATCCGCCGACATCGGAACCACCTCACTGAGTCAGCCTTGACCGTTTGGGATGCGAGTGCGCACAGCAGCATCGGTGAACCAGTCCGGCAGGACACCTCCCATTTAACAAACAGAATTTATGAAAGAGATAGCAGAAATACGGAAAGACGTGGAGGGGTTGAAAGACCACCTCAAGAGTAAGGGCATCCACCAGTTCACCATCGACCTTGTGGAGGAAACGGAAAGTGAGCTGCTTGAGCAGGAGATCGGCGAGTCGCATGTTGACGATGCTACCATGCTCGGTGCCCTTGCCTATAAGATAGACACCGTCCTTGAGATTGCCAGCAGCGAGACCGAGGACTACATCATCTTCCAGAAACTTAAACTAATCATCGAGGAGGCAAGATCATGAAAATAAAAATTGTAAGAAGGACATTAAACGTATCGCAGATAACACCACCGACACCGGAGCCAGTCGAAGTATATGACATCTACGAGGGCTTTACGGGCTTTCCGAGCACATGGCCGTTTATGACGAAATGGATTCTCGACAAGGCAGGACTGACCGAGGATGAAATGGTGAAGTATGTACGCTATTATCTGACCGCCTACAGAGAAACATCTTTCAAGGTGATTGTTAGGGATGGCGGAATATGTGGATAATTATCAAGGAGGGCGAAAGCAATGAGAACCGAGGAATTGATGCAGAATGACTGGGTGCGACTCGTCAAGGTACCCATTTACTGCAAGGTAAGAACCATCTATCCGGACAGCCTTATGGGTGAGTGCGGTGGCGGTGGTCACTTTGAGCAGAAGATTGGCCACTTCAGTCCCATCGAGCTGACACAGGACACCATCCTTTGCACCTCGTTCTGGATGAAGAAGAAGGACGTGTTCTGCAAGACCGTGCGTGGCGTGGCCAGCTTCACCTACTGGGCGGAGACGGGTCTGCTGGAGGTGGCCGACGGTGTCACTGGCCATGTGAACCGCCACTTCGTCGTACACCTGCACGTGCTTCAGCAGCTCTACCGCCACTATGCGAAGCAGGAGCTGGAGGTCGACCTATCCAGCAACAAGCGGAAGGAATACGGCCAGAGGTACAACAAACGCAAGAAGGAGAACGATGGAGAGGACGAGGAATAACCGGTTCGCAGCCATCTGTGCGGCCGTCGGAATCGCTATCATGGCTGCGGGCTGTTTCACTGGCAATGACATCTGCATGACCGCAGGCATCGTCCTCCTGGTCTGCAGCACCTATATCCGCTGACCATGTACTTCGACCTCACGAACGACGCGCAGAGACAGCAGTTCCGCGAGTGTGTGGAGCGCATGCTGAAGAGGGGATCGGTAGTGCGGCTGACGGACGAGAGACCGAGGACGCTGGAGCAGAACTCTTTCTACCAGCTCCTCACGGCATACTTCTCCAGCCGTACCGGGATCAAGGCAGGGTGGGTGAGAGACAGGCTCATCAAGCGCATCGTCTGCCCTGACATATTCATCCGTGACGGCAGGGTCCGCTCATCGTCGGAGCTCACCAGCGACGAGATGAGGACGGTCATCAGCCGCTTCCAGTTCTACGCCTCCAGCGAGCTCGGGATCGAGCTGCCGGACTCAGATGACTACAGGGTGGTCATCAGTGCCGCAAGGCAGGTGGAGCAGGACAGGGACTTCGTCGTCCAGCCACGTCTGGAATGGGAACGGAAATGACACTACTGCATTATTATATAAACTCTTTTTTACCACGCAGCCTTCTGTGACAGACCGCTGCACCATAGGCTTTTTTGGAGAGCCATCCTGCCGAGAGGTCGGGGTGGCTCTTTTCGTGCGCCTACATTGCAAATTTGATTAACAACGTTTAACGGATACGATTAAATTTTTAACCTCAAAAACTTGCATATATGATTACTTTTTCGTATCTTTGTCGTAGCAAATAAGATAATAATCAAAGTTTCTAACCCTTTAAACAGAACAGTTTTATGAAGACTTTACAGAACACCACATCAGAGAGCCAGAACCAGGTATCAAACCGCAAGGAGAGCTTCTACAGCAAGCGACTCTTCATCGCCCGTGCAACAGCGATGATGCGCAATAATAACATGACCCGCAGCGAGGCTTTCAAGAAGGCCTGGGAGATCGTCAAGTTCTACCACCGCCTGCTCACCGAGACCAGCGTGTCGTTCATCTACATCAAGAAGGACGGCAGCTACCGCAAGGCAACCGCCACGCTGACCGACCCGATGCGTAAGGAGAACCCCTACTGGAAGGCCAATGAGGTCACGTTCCCCTACTTCGACGTGAATAGCAACGGCATCCGCTCGTTCATCTGCGCCAACTTCGTCAAGTGCTGCTAACCCCTAAACATCCAGAGATATGAACACACAGACATTTCCCGGCTTCTGCCAGAGAGTAGCCCAGCTGATGGACCTCGACCTCGTTCCGCTCGGCAAGGGAGCCCGGCAGGGCAACACGTCGGAGGCGACGCTGCGGGTGCCGAACCCGAAGATACAGGTATGCTTCCAGGACTGGACACTGCCCGACACAGACATCAAGAACTTCATAGCCGAGTTCTACGACACCTCCACGAACTTCTACCTCGGCGCAGTGCAGTCGTACTACGACGAGAAGGAGAGCCACCAGAAGTACGAGCACTTCGAGATCGGCGTGAGCCCGTCCGGCCAGTATGACGAGGAGAACAATCCCGTCGAGGTAGACGGAGAGCTCTGGCAGTTCTATGACGGCAGAAGCCTCGCCTGGGCCGTAAGGTCGTTCAAGATGGGCGGTGCCAAGAGCGGGCGCAAGCCCATACGCAAATGGTGAAAGGCAAGATGCCTCCATAAGTTCTGCTGGCAGGCGGACGTTTCCTGAGAGGGGATCGCCCGCCTTTTGCATGTCCTCACCGGGGGGCTTCAGTGCCTCGCCTCCTCGCATATCTGATTAACTATAATTAACCGATTTGATTAGCATTTTTCTTTGTAAAAACTTGCATATTTGATTACTTTTTCGTATCTTTGCAATAGCAAATAAGATAATAATCAAGTCTAATTTCAAACAGAACGTCAGTTATGGATTACAGTTCAAACTACAACCCCAGCAAGATCGAAATCCTCGTCTGCGATTTCGTCTATTACAAGCAGAGCCCAGACCCTTCGGAGAAGGAGCTCGCAAAGGTTCTACACGACCAGCTCATGGAGCTCATCACCGAGAAGGAGCTTGAAGCCCGCGTCAAGGAGTACGAAACATGTTAGCATGAGGAGGAATTGATATGGAAGCAATCGACTATCAGAACGACATCTGCATCTGGTTCATAGAGGGCCAGGAGATCGGACACCGCGAGCACCACTACGACTGGAAGGAGGGAGACACCGTCATCACCGACGGCAAGAAGACGGAGATATACGCCATCGTCAGGAACACCCCTGCCAACGTCGAGCTCATGAACGAGATGTTCAGCCGCTGCAGCGGCCTCTTCAGAGGTGCAAAGCAGCAGAAGACGTTCTTCAAGAAGGAGTTCCTCCGCCAGATAGGGAACCACTCCGAGCAAAGCAGGTGGTTCAAGGGCGTACGCCTCGACTGGCAGGACCGCAGGGCGATCCTCGGGCAGAAGTTCAAGGAGGTGGACGAGAAGACATTCGACGCTGTCTTCGACGTCATCGACGAGTACCTGGATGAAATGGAAAACTAAAAGACACAATGACCATGGGAGAATATGCTACAAGAATCTGCGACAAGCAGGAAGTGAAGATTGGTACATGCAATGAAATGTTCAACATACGCCTCGACCAGATTAACGAGGTGGAATACAGGCACCAGACGGACGACCTGCTCTGGCGCATACCGATGCCGAACGAGGACGGTACAAAGCCTGGCGACTATCCCGTCGGGCTCATCCGGGACAACATCGTCCCCTGGCAGCTGAGCCTCGACCTCGACAACATCGAGAGATACCCGCTCATCGAGAGCAGCGGCATGTTCCAGATGTGGGACATGCGCATGGGGCTGACGGTCAACGTCAAGTGCTACCACGGGCTGAAACTGCCGGAGAGCACCGCATCCGCACAGTTCTTCTGGAACGGCAAGTCGGACGTGCTGCACCTCGCCTTTCTCAACAACTCCTTCAACGAGCTGCTGATCTGCGTCCAGTGCAGGATGTGCAAGAAGGTGTGGTCATACAGCTGGAACGAGATAGGCCACCTCATCAAGTCCGTCTGGATGCGTCTGCGGCTGTTCCACCAGTGCAACGAGTACTGGTTCCGGCTGCACCCAGAGGAGGCAGGCAGGCTGTTCTCGTACAGGAAGGACAGGCCGAGCTGCTTCTACCACAGACTCAGCGAGAACCGCTTCGTCCGCATCACCAGCGAAGGCCCTGACGACTACATCCTGGAATACAACGACACAGTGGAGAAGAGAGGTACATGGGTACAGGTCCGCAACTATCTGATCACGAGACATCTGCGAGGCTTCGAGGGACGGGACATGGCGGAGAGATATACTGAAGAGAAGGAGTGACGGAGTATGAAGAAGCTGATTATCGACGTAATGATAATGGGGGGGGTAAAATTCTACTGCCAGCTGACATACAGCTACAATCCCCTGTTCAAGATAGACATCACAGACGTGGAGAGGTTCGTACTGGAGAAACGCCCGTCGCTGAAGCATCGGAAAGACGTGGTGCTGGTCATGGACAAGAATAACAAACGAGTTTTTATATAGTAATTATGGCAAAGAAAATTGAAAGCAAGTTCCTCATCATTGAGGCTACGGCAAGAGAGTTTATGAACGCCGGCTTCGGCGCCGGCCCTGTAACGGACTGCGGCATGATATCCGGCGGCATCTTCAACGGCTTCAGCATGATAGATGTCGGCACGGGAGAGCGCATCATCTGCGACTTCTGCAACGGCGAGGTGAAGCCGGAGGATACGTGCTACTATGTGGCCGTCCTCAACCAGATCATGTGCAAGGACTGCTTTGAGCGCTGGCACGCATCCGCCAAGTACTATCCGGAGGATGTGCCCTTTGAGAAGAAGAACTTCCAGCGCACGCAGGACATGCTGGCCGCTGCCGGCCTGTAAGTCAATAATCAGTAATAACACTAAATAATTCAGAACTATGGCAAAAGAGGAAGCAAGGTACCACTACATCAGTGGTATGTACAACATCACGAAGGACGGAGAAAAGAAGGAGACCAACAGCACTACCTTCGTCTGCGCGACCAACGAGAACGACAATCCCAGCGGCATCCCTACCATGGGCTACATGACGAAGTGCTGCAGGAAACATGCTGAGGAGAGCGGCTACGAGTATGTCGAAGACTCGTTCTTCATCCTCTCCATCATCGAGCTCACCAAGGAGCAGTACGACGCACTCAACGACACCGTCGAACCAGAGGACTGAGGAGGCACGGCTATGGATAAACTGAGACAGAAAATCATCGACCATGCGAAGAGCCGCTACCTGTCGAGCCCGTATGAGTTCACCGACGAGGAGCTGGATGTCATCATCGCCAACGGATGCGAGTGCTCCAACTGCGGCGAGTCCATCTTCAACCTCAACGACTTTCCTGTGATCAAAGACGACAAGGTCATCTGCGAGGACTGCTACAGGGAAGAGTATATGACGACCTGCCCCATATGTGAGGAGGATTATGAGAATGACAAAGAGTCAGATTACTTCTTCATAACGAAGAATACCACGAGGGATGCCCGCAAGCCGATAGGACTGTACAAGGCCGTCGAGAGGCCGTTCTTCTATGGCGACTGCGTCACAGGCTTTGATGGGTTCTACGAAGGAGCCATCGTACAGGTCAATGACCTCGACATCGACGAGTTCGTCAATATCAAGCTCAGCCGCCTCAACAGGGACAAGGAGGAGATAGAGACCGACATGATCTGTCCTGACTGTGCCAAACTGTTCACGCAGTATGAGAACCTGATGACGGCGCTGCCACATTACATCATCCTGCATCCGAGGTACGATGCTGAGAGCAAGGCAAGGTTCGATGCCGCCACCCTCCACCGCCTGCGCCAGAACCAGGTAAACATCAACATCACCCTGCGGGGAATGCTGGAGAAAGCAAACAATCCAAAATTCAAGAAAGCATTATGAATACAAGTATAGCAAACAAGGCCATGCTCCGTTTTGCCAAGGAGTATGCAGAACAGAACTGGTACCTGGAGGGATGGCTGAAGCCAGACGACTTCTGGGGGAATGAGTACGACAAGCTGAAGAACCCGGACGCGCCGAAAGTTGTCAGAGTTAGTTATGTCAAGCCAATGTTCGACGAGGACAAGGAAGGAATAGGGTACTGGAGTATTCCAAGAGTGGAGATAGACAGTAACTGGGGCAATCCGAGAATTAGCGTCGTAGATCCTGACAAGAACTTCTGCTGCCTCGCATACGACAGAGAAACCAACGAGTTCAAGGAAGGCCAGTTCTGGAGGAAGAACGGGATAGAGCTTGCAGAGAAAGTAAAGAGCCGTCTCGATCTGTATATCCAGATGTACAAAGACGGTTACGACCTAAAGGTGGAACGAGTATGACACTTGACAGGTTTGAGAAGGACGAGTACCCGCTGACGGAGCAGGGCTCGTTCCGCACTGGATCCTACAGGGGGCATGCGTATTGCTTCCGCTTCCAGAAGTTCAAGGGCGTCAAGGTGTACGTCAAGCGCAGCGAGCGGCAGGTGGAGCACGTCTTCACGGGAGGATATACGGAGCTGTCCGTCCTCGAACGGGTAGCAAGAAGCAAGATAGATGTCTACATCAAGAACGAGGAGCGGCAGCGGCTTCGCACCGAGGCGCTCGACGAGTTCACGAGACGATGCCCGGAATACCGGGACGGTGGCAGGTGTCACCGATATCCGCCGCACAGGTGCGCCGTCTGCAGCTGCAAGGGGAAGCACGACTTCCTCTGGGCATACGACGAGGAGCACGGGCTCATGCACACCTTCGGCTGACCTCTGGACGGGGCAGGGATTATTATCTGTTTGCCAAGAAGAAATGTTCTGTTCCGAAGCCCCGTCACGGGCAGGCTGCCAGCAGGCGGTCTGCCCTTTTGCTTTTCATGCAGGCACAAAAAGAATGGACGAGCCTCACGGCCAGTCCATTTCAATGCAAATAAGATAATATCAATCGCAAAAAGTCCCTCCCGCCAACAGGCGAAGAGGCAGAACAGTTTGGAATTGTATTAATCTCATTTGCAAAATTAGGCATTTTTATCCGAATTTCCAAGCCAGAAGCCAAAAAAATCCTAAAAAATAATCAATTATATAGTAAAAAGTAGTAAAAGTTACGATAAATGATTATATTTGCAAAGTTTTTCTTAATCAATTTTAATATTTCACTGACAAAATGGACAAGTTAGTAAACGTTAGGGAGCTGGTCATCAACCCGTTGAACCCCAGGACTATAACCGAGTTCATGCAGGAGAAGCTGACCCAGAGCCTCCTGCTGTCTCCCTGGATGATGGCCATCTTCCCCATCAAGACCGACGCCGAGGGCGTGATCTGGTCCGGCAACGCACGCTGCAAGTCGTTGCGTATGATCCTCGAGATGGACGAGGAGACCATCGAGGACATGCTGACGCAGCAGACCATCTACCGCAACATGACCGGCGAGCAGCAGAAGAACCTCATCCTCTACTGGAAGGGATGGCAGGAGAAGCCCGAGGTGCCCTGCCGTGACGTGAGCGAGTTCACGGAAGACGAGAAGCGCGAGCTCCTGTTCAAGGAGAACATCCACAACGGCGAGGACGACCCGGAGATGCTCCGCAAGTTCTTCGACCGCGACCTCATCAGCGACTTCTTCGGGAGCGTCAGCTGGGACCTCTACGACTATGCCGACAAGATCAACGACGTCGAGGCCGGCAAGAACAAGACACCGATGAAGACGTTCAAGTGCGGATATGTGGAGTTCTTCCTCACCGATTCCGAGTACGAGAGCCTGGAGCGTCTGGTGGAGGAGTACAAGACCGGGCACGGCGACAAGACCGACGGGTTCCTGGCATGGCTGCTCGGAGACCTCGGCATGCAGGAGGCCATCCTGTACGGCGAGAAGGAGGACGATCCGGAGGACGAGCCGGAGGAAGGTGACAGTGAACAGGAAGTAGGACAAGGACAAGAGGAGGAATAGCATATGGTTATACAGATTAACGTCAGTGAGCTGCAGCTGAACCCCATCAACCCGAGGAAGATCAAGGCAGCAGGTGTGAAGACGCTCCAGCAGAGCGTCATGCTCTTCCCCAAGATGCTCAACGAGGCGAAGCTCATCGTCATCGACGAGACGAAGACCGTGCTCGACGGCAACCAGAGGGTCAAGGTGCTGCAGGAGGAGATCCTCGGCAAGGAGCCGTTCGCATGGAAGGTCGTCCTGCAGGACAACGACCGCTACCAGGCCATGAGCGAGAACGAGCGTGAGGCCATCATCGCATACTGGGAGAAGTGGAAGGAGAACCCCATGGTCACCGTCGACTACCAGGAGGGGCTCACCGATGAACAGAAGAAGGAGGTCATCCTCAAGGGAAACAGGGAGTTCGGCGAGTTCGACTACGCCAAGGCGGAGATTATCTTCGACGAGGTGACGCTGGTGAACTTCGGCATCGACGCGGGCGTATTCTACGACCCGGACAACGACCCCACCGTAGTGACATCCATCAAGGGTAGCCGCGTGAAGAAGATCGACATGCTCACCTTCGGCAGGTATTCCGTGCCTGTCACCCGCGAGGAGTACGACCTGCTCCGCGAGAAGTATGAGGAGTACGTGGACACGGCATGTGTGGACTTCGGCTTCGTGAAGGACATCGTCAGCAAACTAAATATGAGATAACTATGGATTACGTAAAGATCAGTGACATCCATCCTGCGGAGTACAACCCCCGCAAGCTCAGTGAGGCCGCCTTCGTGGAACTGCAGGGCAGCCTCAAGACCCTCGGCTTCATCCTGCCGATCATCATCAACAAGGACAACATGACCATCATCGCCGGACACCAGCGTACGAAGGCCGCCACGAAGGTAGGCATCGAGGAGGTGCCCTGCTTCTACGTCCACAACGTTGAGCTGCAGGACGAGATGCTGTTCAACCTCATCCACAACGGCGTGGAGCATGAGCCGGAGACGCTCGGCACCTTCAAGGGAAGCCTCGCCCCGGCGCAGTTCTACACCGAGATACCAAACACGGAGTTCGACCTGCCGTCCTGCCAGCCGACGCTGGTGAAGGACATGTGCGGCCTGATCATGCGCTACAAGGACGCCCTCTGCGCCATCATCTGCGGCGGCGAGGTGGTCTTCGGCAACAACTACGTGTACGCCTGCCAGCGTCTCGACATCCCCGTCCATGCCTACGTGCTGGAGGAGGAGAAGCGCGGGATCTTCGACTACTACTTCAAGCAGGACTACGGCGTGTTCTGCTATGACGCCCTCGACTGCCCTGAGTTCCAGCAGGGACTGGCCCAGCCTCCGCGTCATGCGGCCATCGACTGGTCGATCCTCTACCGCCAGGTGGTGAAGTGGCTGCTGAACGAGCCGAAGGACATCAACATCCTCGATTTCGGCTGCGGCAAGGCGATGTGTATCGACAAGGTGCGCATGCAGCACAACTACCGCAACGCCATCGGGCTGGAGTTCTTCAACCACAACAGGGTGGGCATCTCAGTGGAGAAGGGGCACCAGATGATCGACCGCTTCTTCGAGCACTACCGCAAGCACGGCAAGTTCGACTACGTCATCTGCGACGCCGTCATCAACTCCGTGGTCAGCCAGTTCGCCGAGGACAACGTCCTCACATGCCTGAACCTCTTCTGCAAGCCTGGCGGCAAGGTGTTCTTCTCCGGCCGCATGAGGGCGAACGTGGAGAAGCTCATCGACGCCAAGCGCTGCACCACCGACGGCGGGCTGTCCGTCCGCTTCCTCGACGACAACGGCCTGACGGCCTACATCCTGCAGGGGCAGTGGTTCTTCCAGAAGTTCCTACGCAAGGAGCAGTACGAGGCCCTGCCGGCGAAGTTCGGACTGGAGCCGTTCGTCACCTATGAGAAGTCCGGCTACTTCGGCTTCGGATGCACGAAGGTGAGGGAGCTTCCTGTGGAGCGGTACCGCGAGGCGCTCATCTACGAGTTCAACATGCAGCTTCCCAACAAGGTGCGCTACGGACGTCACCAGGATGCCCTTGAGGTGTTCGGCTTCGACCCAGCCACCGACGAGGAGGTTGCCGACATATCGAAGAGAAAGTGAACGTTCCGTGACGGCGGGAGAAAGTTGCAAAAGGGATTAAAAAAAGACTCGAAAAGGTTGCAAATCTGATTTATTTTTTGTATCTTTGTACTTGCAAATAAGATTTTAATCAAACGCAAGAAACAACAATATGATAACAATAGAATACGCCGAGCTGAAAGGCACCTACAAGATCCTGTGGCTTCGCTACGTAAGCGGGGTAGACCTCAGTAACCACTGCATGAAATCCCTCCTCGGGCACAACGACAGACGCGTCCGAGGCTTCATGCGGAGGCTTCCTGAGAACCTCAAGCTTGAGGAGTCGCGCTACTACTATCTCTGTGGGGTGGATGCCAACTTCATCTGGGAGAAGAACCTGCACCTGGCCTTTGCCTACAGCTGCGGGGAAGTCCTCGAGGTGGACAACGAGTTCATCCGTTGCCGCATCCTCAACGCCCGGAGGCTCGAGATCAGCAACCGGTTCATCGACTGGTCCCTGCCGCAGTCACGGAACAAGTATTTCAACACCTGCCGCAACTGGTGGTTTGCAAACATGATCGCCCGCAACCCGGGCGTCCGCCACCTCCCGCAGCAGGGCGACTTGTTCGGATGACAGATGAATAATAAGAAACCAGACTACAATCAATTCAGGGAGGTGGCCGACGCATGCCAGGGGAACTTCTCCAAGATAGCGCAGGCCTTCTCCGTGTCCCGTCAGACCGTCTATAACTGGTGTGCCGAGGACAAGTCCTTCAAGGAAGTCATCAACGACTTCAAGATGCGTCTCTACGACGACGCACTGACGGCAGCGCGCGCACTGTGCGTGGGGGTGCCGAAGATCGACGCCAGCGGCAGGTTCGTCGGCTGGATCGAGAGGCCGGACCCGAACACGGTGCGCTATATCCTGTCCACCCTCGGCAAGAACGAGGGCTTCACCGAGCGCCGTGACATCACGTCCAACGGAGAGTCAATCTTCCCGAAGGTCATCAGCATAGCGCTGGACGAAGGCCTGGAGGAGGAGGAAACGAAAGTCGAAGTCTAAGAGTCCTGAGCCGTGAGTCCCATCTACGTCATAGAGAAGCCCGACACGATATCCGTCTGCATGGAGGCGTCGCCATTGCTGGCGCACTATGCCAGGATGATCCCCGGCATGGAGTTCTCGCAGTCGGACAGCATGTGGTCGGCACCCGCCGTGCAGAGGTCCTTCGTCATGGACTTCTGCCGCTTCGCCGTGAAGAGGGGCCTCGCCTCGGACATCATAGACATCGACGGGAAGGTGGACGTCCACCAGCTCTTCGCCGACCGCATGCCTGGGATGGAACTGCCGGAGGACATCCCCTTCAAGCCGTACGACTACCAGGTGAAGGGCATCCGCTATGCCCTGGAGCACAAGCGCACGTTCTTCGGTGACGACATGGGCCTCGGGAAGACCCTGCAGGCCGTCGGCACCTGCTGGCTGGCAAAGTCGTACCCCGTGCTGGTGGTATCGCCGCTGGCCATGAAGGAGACGTGGAAGCGCGAGTTCGAGAAGTGGACGAGGAAGAGCTGCCTCATCATCGACGACAACCACCGCTACGACTGGTGGAAGTTCGTCCAGACCGGAAGCTATTCCGTCGTCATCGTGAACTACGAGTCCGTCCGCAAGTACTTCATCGAGAGGGTGCGGGGCACCAACTATGCGGTGAAGAACATCATACCTGAGAAGCACGTCTCGATGTTCCGCACGGTCATCATCGACGAATGCCACCACGTCAAGGAGCGCTCCTCGCAGGCCAGCAAGTTCCTGGAGAGGATCTGCCAGACACCCGAATACATATTCATGCTCTCCGGCACGCCCGTCGTGCTCGGAAACGCAGACCTCATCCAGCAGCTGAAGATCATGCGCAGGATGGACGACTTCGGCGGGGTGCGCAAGTTCAGGCAGCGCTACTGCCGTGACGGGGCGAGCAACATGGCGGAGCTGAACATGCGCCTCTGGCAGACATGCTTCTTCCGCAGGGACAAGTCCCTCGTGCTGAAGGACCTCCCGGAGAAGACCCGCCAGCACCTCGCCGTCGAGATCTCGAACCGTGGCGAGTACGACCTGGCCGAGCAGGACCTCGTCCGCTACCTCAAGCAGTACGCGGGGATGTCGAACAAGCGCATCCGCAAGTCGATGAGGGGAGAGGTGATGGTGCGCATCAGCCACCTCCGCCAGATAGCCGCGAAGGGGAAGATGCACGTGGCCATACCGTTCATACACGACGTCATCGACGGCGGGCAGAAGCTCATCGTGTTCGTGTTCCACAAGTCCGTGACGGAGGAGATACGCAGGCACTTCCCCGAGATCGTGACCGTCACGGGTGCGGACACGGCGGAGCGGAAGCAGGCGGCCATCGACACCTTCCAGCGCGACCCGAAGTGCCGGCTCATCGTCGTGAACTACCGCAGCGGTGGCTGTGGCGTGACGCTCACGGCGGCATCCCGCCAGCTGTTCATAGAGCTGCCGTGGACATGCGCTGACTGCGAACAGAGCGAGGCGAGGGCACACAGGAACGGACAGAAGAACGCCGTGAACTGCTACTACCTCATCGGCAAGGACACCATCGACGAGCGCATCAACGAGGTCATCGAGCAGGAACGCCTCGTCGCACACAACGTCATCGGGGCCAGGGACGACGCGAGGAAGGTATCGGAAATAACAAGAGCAATGAGAATCCTAAATATCGAAAGCAATGACACAGAATGAAATGACACCAATCAGAGAGAAGATCGCCCTGCGCATCAAGCAGCTGGGCGTAACGAAGAAATCGGTCTGCGAGGACCTGGGGCTCACGCTCCAGAACTTCTCCTCGTTCCTCACGGGAAAGCGCTGCTTCCCCATCGACGACCTGGAGATGGTGCTGATGTACCTCGGCCTCACCGTGAAGCCGAAGGACTACCGCCCGGGCCCCGTCACCGAGGAACTGCCGCCGGTACCCGCCGAGGCCATCCGCAGCTCGCAGCACGCGCTCATCCGCCAGAAGGTCAAGCTCCGCATCGGGGAACTCGGGCTGCAGACAAGCCGCGTGGCGGCATCCGCAGGCGTCAACGCCAACTGCCTCTCATCCTTCCTCGGAGGGAAGCGGGGGCTGAACATCCGCCACATCGAGGCGCTGTTCTCGGCGCTGGACCTCGCACTGGTCGACAAGGAGGGCTTCACCTTCGGAGGCACGGAGAAAAATCCTTACACCGTGGAGGGTGGCGGGGAATGACCCACGAAAGTGGACAAGTTTGACAGTCCACTATATGCTGGGGCCTGCTGAGGTGGATTTTCAGCCTCGTGCGCACGGGCGCGCCGCCAGTCCCCTGTTAAATTAAACCGACAAGAGAATGGCAGCTGGAGAGGTGAAGATAAAACTGTTCAGGAAGCAGGCGATAGCATGGAAGTACCTGTCGGCCTCCGACACCACCGTCAATGAGGTGCTCTATGGCGGAGGTGCCCGTGGAGGGAAGACGTGGTTCGGCTGTCTGTGGATGATACTCCGGCGAATCCAGCTGCCGGGAAGCGTGGGTCTCGTCTGCCGTGAGCAGTCGGTGACGATGAAGAAGACCACGCTGATAACGTTCTTTGAAATACTGTCGAAGCTGGGGCTGTCGGACCTGGTGCAGTACAATGCCACGACGATGATAGCGGAGTTCAAGAACGGCTCCAAGATATTCTTCGTCGACCTGCAGTACCGCCCGTCCGACCCGGAGTACGACCGTCTCGGCTCACTGGGCATCACCGACCTGTTCATCGACGAGGCACAGCAGGTGAGCGAGAAGGCCGTGAGCGTCCTCAAGGGACGTTTCTCCGTGCTCACGGGAGTCCACGAGGACGGGACGCCGTGGCGCACCATCCCGAAGGCGCTGTATACCTGCAACCCGCGCCGCAACTGGATATACAACGACTTCGTCAAGCCCGCCAAGGAGGGCAAGCTGCCGCCGACGCGCAAGTTCGTCAAGTCGCTGCCTACTGACAACCCGCACCTCGATCCTGCCTACATCGACAACCTGCTGAGGGCCGACAAGATCACTGTCCAGCGCCTGTACTTCGGTAACTTCGAGTACGACGACGACCCGGCGACGCTCTGCGACTACGACGCCATCAACGACCTGTTCACCAACGACCACGTCCAGCCCGTAGGCGCCAACAGCTGTGCCGCCGACATCGCGGGCAAGGGCCACGACCGCTTCGTGGCGGGCTCATGGAAGGGCAACGTCTGCACCATCGCCATAGACATGCTCTACTCTCCCGGTGCGGAGGTGGAGAAGCAGCTCAAGGCGCTCATGATCCGTGACGGCATAGGCAGGAGCCTGACCATCGTCGACGCCGACGGCATCGGTTCGTTCCTCGAGTCGTACCTCAACGGCATCAAGGAGTTCCACGCCAACGCCAGGCCCTTCGACCCCAGATACGCCAACCTCAAGGCGGAATGCGCCTTCAAGCTGGCAGACCTTATAAACCGCCGTGCCATCAAGATCATATGCACCCCAGAGCAGAGGGAGCGCATCACAGACGAGCTGGGAGCCCTCAAGCAGGCCTACGTCGACAAGGACACGGTGAAGTTCGACATCATCCGCAAGGAGACCATGAAGGTCATCCTCGGACACTCGCCCGACTACCTTGACATGCTCATCATGTCGATGTTCTTCAGACTGCAGAGGACCGCCGCCACTGGCATGGTCGTCAAGACGAAAGTAAACGCACCAACGGAATGAAATGGTTCAGACATAGACAAGACAGGAAAGGGAGGCATCTGACCTTCCGTGACTACCTCGCCATCTTCGCCACAGCGTCGGAGGGGACGAGGAAGGAACAGTACGAGGCAATGGTGAACCTGCCCCGTCCGCTGTCCGTCTGCGGTTGTGACGTGCCGAAGGACCTGAACCTCATCACCTACGGGCAGCTCGACGACCTCCATGACACGCCCCACGGCGCGGAGGCCATCGTCAACTGCTGCACCGTGATCCTCGGTGTCGACGAGGAGTGCGTGATGCTGGAGAGGGCCGACAGGGTGCTGTGGTTCGCCTCCTTCTGCAACAGGGAGGTGGAGCGCATCAACAAGCTGTTCTCCGCCATCCGCACGGACTACGAGCCGGAGGAGCGTATGGCAGGCATAGACAAGCTGAGGTTCGGCTCCTTCGGCGTGCTCGACTGGTATGCCAGGCGCATGGGGATCACCGACCAGAACGAGGTGCGGGGCGTGCCGTGGGTGCGCATCTACCAGTGCATGAAGAACGACAACGAGCAGGGCAGGTACGAGAAGCGCCTGCGCGAAGTATATAAACGTAAGAACCAAATAAGGAAGAAATGAAACTGGACAACAGAGACCCAAGGAAGAGGAAGGTCGCCGCATCCGTAGCGGCGGACTCCAAGGAGCAGCTGGGGACGGTGGAGGGCAAGGTGCGTTCCATCGTGGAGCCGCTCGGCATAAACTATGCGTATAACGACTGGACGAGGGTGAACATGGACTTCGACCATCTGGAGTACCCCGCCATAGTGTTCATACAGCCCGTGTCCGGCAACCTGAAAGTGGCCAACGAGCAGATACGCGACCAGCCGGACTGCCAGTTCGCCTTCCTCGACAGGACGGCGCACGACGACAACGCTGTCAGCGAGGACTGCGTCATCGAGCGCATGAAGCGCCTGTGTTACCATTTCATCAAGGCGTTCAACGCCTCAAGGCTCTTCGACCCGCTGCCGGAGGATATCCGCTACCAGAGCGTCGTCGACCGCCTCGACCAGGGTGTGAGCGGCATCATCATATCCCCCCGCATCAAGGAGAGGAAAGGGGTCATGCTGTGTGACATAAACGTTCCGAGAAATGGCTGACGCAAGGACACTGCTGCTGGCGGAGCTCAACCGCCTCAAGACGGCCATCGAGGAGAAAATAGCGTCCTCCGGGGCCAAGGCCTCCGGGTCTGCCGCACAGTCGCTCAAGGTGACGGTCAGCGGCAACGAGGGGACGCTGTGGGGAGCCTCCCATATCCGCCAGATGGAGCACGGGCGTGGACCTGGGCCTGTGCCTGCTGGGTTCCACGGCATCATCGAGCAGTGGATCCGCGACAAGGGCATCAACGCGGAAGGCTATGCGCCGAAGGGACGGGACGCCTCCAAGATGACCTCCGACCAGAAGGTGAGGTCGCTTGCCGGAGCCATCGCCTACACGATCATGAGGGAGGGGACGGCGCTCTACCGCAGCGGCACCCCGCGTGACATCTACACCGAGGCGCTGAACGAGTCTCTGGACAGGCTGTCGGCGGACGTCGGCATCTACTTCGCAGACCAGATACAGACAATTAACGACAAATACAGTAAGGAATGAGAACGACAAGTACCACCATCGGGCAGATGACATATCCGGACGAGATATGCTTCGCCTTCAACCCAACCTACGTGAAGATCACTTCCTGCCAGCTCGCCAGCGTGATGCTCCGTATCACGTCGACGGGCGACGGCGCCACCTACACCCTCAACTACGCGGTGTTCAACCACATGCTGACGGCGAACATCGCACGTATCATCCAGCTCTTCTTCGATCCCTACAACATCGTCGACAAGCGGTGCCTGGACGTGTACGTCGAGGTCATCAATCCGACGACGAGCTCCCCGGTCCAGGGCTTCCATACGACGGCCATCTGGGGGAACATCGCCCCCGGGGAGACCTTCAACGGCCCGAAGACCCTCCGATGGTTCGACAACTGGCCGCAGAAGGTCAGCGTGTTCACCGGCGGCACCATACAGGACCTGGTGATAACGGACGACCTGCTCATGGCGGTGTCGCCGTTCGACTACACCTTCGACTTCACGTTCCGGCAGGGTGTCGTGGGCAGCATCAACTTCGTGCACGACAAGAGCAAGGACGGGCTGTTCCTCCGCTGGATAGACCGTCACGGCATGCTCCAGTACTGGCTCTTCGACAAGGGCGTGAGGGAGGTGAAGAACAACCGTGGCGGCAGCGAGCTGACGATGAACTACGCAGACCGCGAGGGCAACAGCTTCCGCAACATCAAGCGCCAGCAGTACTTCTTCGGCGAGGTGTCGCAGGAGCTCTGCGCGCCCAACGTGACGGAGGAGGAGTACACGATGCTCGAGGGCATCCTCACCTCTCCTGTCATCGACCTCTACCACCCCAGCGAGATCGTCGGCTGGGAGCCCGTCCGCATCGCCAAGGGCACCATCAAGCGCTCGACGGACACCCTACAGGACTTCAAGTTCGAGATAGAGCTGCCTAACGTAAACGCACAGTCGCTATGACGGATATCAGGGAATGGCTCTGCCGGCTCATGGTGCTGGCAAGGAAGGTGAACAGTGGCAAGGCCACGGAAGACGAGGCGCTGGAGTACGACTACGACCTGATGCTGCTCGTCTGCGGGGTCTGCATCGTCGGCATCGCCGCCTGCATCGCCGCCTGCATCGTCATGTCCTACGTCCCAAAAATACTATAGTCATGAAACAGTACGAGGAACTTTACATCAACGGCCAGCCGGTGAACATCGGCGACACGAACATCACGCTGGAATGGAAGAGCGTCATCTTCAGCGACATCAGCAAGTACGTCGCCTCCCACAGCTACACCATCAAGATACCGATGACCGAGCACAACAGACAGGTGTTCAAGGCATACGAGATGCTTGAGAAGGCGGAGACAAGCGAGACGAAGCTCGTCGTCGGCAAGCGGCTCAGCGCCAGGTATATCTGTAACGGAGTGGACCTCCTCGGCGATGCCAACGCCTATCTGACGGGCACCGACGGGGAGAGCTACAGGGTCACGCTGACATGGAACGCCCTCACCGGCTTCAAGGAAATGAGCGAGGAGGAGAAGAAGATCCCGGAGCTGCTTGGAGCCGAGGGTATGGTCATCCACACCGTGCCGTACGAGGACCGCTACAACTCCTTCATCAGCAGCGACCTGCTCATGAACGTGGCAGCGCTGGACTACAACAACGGTGCTACACCCGTCAGGTACATCGGCACGCTGCCGTCGTTCAAGGTGACGTGGATCATGGCCAGGCTGCTAGACTACTACGGGATCCCGCACAGTCTCAACACCATGCCCAACAAGGACGACGAGCTGCTGGACAGCCTCTACTGCCCCATGGTGACGCTGAACGACTGCCCGTCATACCAGAAGTACACGATGTTCCGGATGGACTTCGGAGCGGCGGAGGCTGCCGACGGCCACGTCGGGCTGCTGGCCTCGAAGCTCGAGAACATCAACTCCTTCTACCAGACGACGTTCATGAACGAGCGCGTCGGACCCATGCGCCATCCTGACCGCCAGCAGTACTACAAGGGGTGGTACGGCAAGCGTGAGCTGATGAAATACAGGGTAAGGCCGCATATACGCCTGTTCATCAGCGACAGGGATATAGACACCGAGACGAACATCCACACGTCGCAATGGCTGGAGGCCTTCATCCTGCAGAACGTGACGCTGGAGCTGATGAACAACACCGACGAGGGCAACGGCAACTCCGCACTGTCCGTCAAGCCGTCATACGTCTCCGGCGAGTGGAGAAGGAAGCTCTCCGATACTGAGGTCGAGGTGTTCTACGAGGTGCGCTTCGACAGCGACCAGGAAGAGGAGGTGGACACCTGCGACAGCCTGAAAGAGGAGGTGGAGATCGGGTCGCCTGACATGATCAAGTACGCGCAGAGGGAGAGGCGTTTCATGCTCAAGGGCGTGTCGAGGGCGTTCTTCTATGAGCTCCCTGCATTCGACATCGAAAAGGGTGTGCTCTATTCCAGCAAGACGAACTATCCGCCCGCCACATACCAGAACTACGCGGTCATCACGCCGTGCCTCTCGGAAGGGTCGTACATCGAACCGTTCTCGGACGACAAGCTCGTCGGCTATGAGATGTACGTGGAACCGAACCTGCCGGACCTCAAGCCGATGGAATTCTTTAAGGGCGTCCTGAGACTGGCAGGCATGTTCCCCTACGTCGCCGGCGGCGAACTGCGCTTCGCAAGGTACGGCAAGCTCATCGACAACCTTCCGCAGGCGAAGGACTGGTCCGGGTTCATCACCGACGACCCCGTGCTGCCGAAGTCGATGGCGCTGTCCGTCTCCGGATTCAACAAGCGCAACTGGATGCGCTACAAGGACGATGACGAGGACAATCCGAAGTACTCGGGCTATTTCGACGTGGAGGACGAGAGCCTGTCGAAGGCCGACGACCTGTTCACCCTGCCGTTCTCCTCGCACGGGCAGGACTCCGACGGCCGTGCCATCGTCCCCGTCTTCACCACGGGAAGCGTCACAACGGCCTATTCGGTACCGCTGGCATGGATGAGCATCAGCTTCCTGTTCATATACATCAACCATATACAGGATATCGACGGCTTCGTGTTCAAGGAGATCAAGCCGCACATCGGCAGGCGGGTGGCGAGCTCCTACTGGACGCAGCCGCTGACGACCGAGAGCATCTTCGCCAAGAACCTCGACACCCTCTCCTTCGATGGGCTGAGCTTTGCCGACCCGGAGAGTGAGGTGCGCAAGCGCTACAGGATCTTCGAGGAGATACTCAAGACGCCGTACATCATCAAGGTATCCATGGACATCGACGAGGTGACGCTGCGTGACCTCGACTTCACCGTCCCGGTGTACCTCAGACCGTTCAGCAGCTATTTCGGAGTCATCTCCATCAAGCGCAAGAGCGACGGCGAGTGCACCGTGGAGCTTGTCAGAATCCCCAACACACTAATCAAATAGGAAGAGTTATGAACAACAAGGAAGCAGTAGAGAAGATCCTGAGCATCCGCGTGGACTACAACACGGCCATCAAGAGCATTGCGGAGTATCAGAAAAAAATCGACGGACTCAAGGAACGGGAGAAGCAGCTGAATCTTGAGTTTAAGGCCGGCAAGGTGTCGCGCACCGAGTACCACAGGGAGCTTGCCGCCATCAGGGAGGCGACGAAGGAGTATCAGACGGAGGTCCGCAACCTCTCCAAGGAGATACAGGACAACATCAAGTTCGAGAAGTCACAGGTGGACAGCGTCGATGCGCTGCGTGCCGCACTGGCCAGGCAGAAGGCGGAGTACTATGCCCTCAGCAAGGCGGAGCGCGAGTCCTCGCAGGGCAAGGCGCTGCAGGGCATAATCAAGGCTACCAACGACGACATCAAGCAGGCGGAGGAGGCCATCGGCGTCTTCTCACGCAACGTCGGCAACTACGAGGAGGCGATCAAGAACGCCTTCGGGCTGAACAACAGCTTCGCCTCCTCGCTGCTCAACATGACCAAGAGCGGCTCCGGCCTGTCCGGGATGTTCGAGAGCGCGAAGACGGCTGCCTCGTCGTTCCTCAAGACACTCACCGGCTTCCTGGCTAACCCGATGTTCCTGTCCCTTGCAGGCGTGGCAGGCGCAGGGGTTGTCTTCAAGTGGTGGTTCGACTACAACCAGGGACTGGCGGAGGCCACACGCCTGACGAAGGAGTTCCTCGGCCTGTCTGGTGACAGCCTCAAGGCCGTGCGCAACGAGATACAGGCCACGGCGGACGTCTACGGCAAGGACTACAAGGACGTGCTGAGTACTGTCGATGCGCTGATGGCCCAGTATGGGCTTAGCGCAGAGGAGGCCATGACCGTCATACAGGACGGTTTCCAGGCTGGAGCCGACGAGGGCGGCAATATGCTATCCAAGATACAGGACCTCGCGCCGCAGTTCCACGACGCAGGCATCGCCGCCGACGAGATGATGGCCATCATGGCGCAGACACGCTCCGGCATCTTCTCCGAGGGCGGCATGGACCTCATCGCCATGGCGTCGAAGAAGATACGCGAGATGGCTTCCGGCACGGAGAAGGCACTGGATGGTATCGGCATCAGCGCCAAGCAGGTGGAGGCGGACCTCACCAGCGGTGCGAAGTCCACCTTCGACATCATACAGGAGGTGGCAGCGAAGCTCAGGGAGCTGCCGCAGGACTCGCAGGAGGTGGGCAACGTACTCAAGGACGTCTTCGGACGGCAGGGCGCAGCCGCAGGCCTTCAGATGATCGAGCAGCTCGACACGATGACCAAGGATATCGAGGAGGTGAAGAAGGTCACCGGGGAATACGGTGAGGCAACGCGCAAGCAGATGGAGACGCAGAAGGAGCTGAACAACGTCGTGTCCGCCCTCTTCGACGTCACCGACAAGGGCTTCGAGGAGGCGCTGGTGTCTGCCAAGACATACATGACGCAGGGGCTCGTCGAGATGCTCAAGTGGGTCGTCAAGGCCATCAACTACACCATCGACTGGTACAACAACTCGATGATCCTCCGTGGCGCCTTCCAGTCGCTCATCCTCTCGTGGAAGCTGATGTGGAACGCTGCGAAGCTGGCCTTCAACCTCATCATCAACGGCGTGAAGTCTGTCGGACGGCAGCTGAAGGGGCTGGCCTACATCGTCGAGGGCATATTCACCCTCAACTGGAACAAGATCAAGGCGGGCTATGAGACGTTCGTGGACAATATAGGCACATACTTCAAGGAAGGGTTCGGAGACCTCAAGAGCTTCGTGACGGACACGGTGGACGATATCTCCGATGCCTTCGCCAACACCTTCAAGGGCCAGAAGCTGTCGCCGATAACCATACCCGTCACGGTGGACAACCCAGAGATTCCGGACGTGGAGGTGCCTGCGCCGAAGCAGAAGCCGTCATCACCTGCCAGCGGCGGCAGCGGCGGCGGTGGCGGAGGCGGCAAGGCCGACAGCGAGAAGCGTGAGCGTGAGCGTGCAGAGCGTGAGGAGGCGAAGCACCAGCAGGAGCTGGCAAAGATCCTTGCGGACGGCGAGAAGCGCATGCTGTCCGTCATCACCAGCAACCTCGCCCGGCAGCGTGCCGCCATCAATGTCGAGTACAACAACCAGATAGCCGCTCTCAAGACGAAGCTGGCAACCGAGGCGAAGCTCACCGAGGAGATGCGGAAGAGCATCAACGAGCAGGTCGTCAACCTCGAGAGGGAGAAGCAGCGCAAGCTCCAGGAGTTCGACGAGGCCCGCGTCATGGCACTTGCCAAGGCCAAGGAGGAGGAGCTGAAGAAGGAGATAGAGCTGGCGAAGAAGGGCACGGAGGAACGCCTCGCCCTCCAGCAGGAACAGCTCACCGTCGAATACGACAACAGGCGCAGTGTGCTTGACGAGAAGATCCGTGAGCAGTCCGCGCACGTCCTCGAGCTCTCCCGTGAGATGTCCAAGGCTGTGGAGGACGGCAGGACAGAGGAGGAAGTGGCCGCCATCGAGGCGCGCATGAACACCGAGCAGGAGCTCCTCGACACCTATAACAGCCAGCGTGAGCAGGCCGACGAGGAGCAGCGCCAGAAGATGGCCGAGGCGCAGGACGAGTTCGACAACGCACAGATAGAGAAGACGCGCCAGGTCTACGAGAACCAGATCAACGAGCTCCTCCTGAAGAACGACCGCACCTATGAGGAGCAGCGCAACCTCCTCGACCTCCAGAAGGAGCAGGCGGAGGAGTACCTGGAGATGCTCATGGAGCGTGGGGAGACAGAGCTTCAGACCACCGAGGAGTTCAACGAGGAGCTCATCAACGCCAAGCAGAACCTCGCAGACAAGGAGAAGGCCATACAGGAATACGAGGCTGAGGTGGAGAACGCACGCCTCAGTGCCGCATCGCAGGTCACGGGAAGCCTCATCAAGCTCACCGCAGCCATAGGGCAGAACAATACCGCCATGGCCAAGCTGTCGAAGGTCATCACGCTTGCGCAGATCGCCATCGACACCGGTAAGGCACTGTCCTCCGGTATCGCATCGGCAGCATCGATGCCCTATCCGTCGAACATCCTCGCCATCGCCACGACGGTGGCCACCGTGCTTGCGAACATTGCGACGGCCATCAGCACCGTCAACAGCGCGAAGTTCGCACATGGCGGTATCGTCGACGACGACGACCCAAAGAACAACGACGACAAGGTGCTCATCAGGGTCAACAAGGGCGAGATGGTGCTCAACGAGGACGAGCAGAAGAGGCTCCACCACGAGCTGACGGGCAAGAACGGGAACTTCACCGAGGCCGACCAGAAGGAGCTGTTCGGGCTGGCTGCTGGCACCGTGCAGAAGCCCGACGACTTCGCTCCCGTCACCTCGTCCTTCTCCGAGATCGGAGGCGGAGCCCCTGTCAACTCCCGTGAGATAAACGACAGCATCGCAGCGGAGAACGGCATGGTGGAGCAGATGGCGGACACCATCGAGAACATGCCCGCGCCCGTCGTGTCCGTAGAGGACATCAACGACGGCCAGCGCAGGGTGGAGGTCATCGAAAACATCGACACATATTAACGACTATGAATATCGCAGAGTTTCTCAAGAAGAACAGTGCAGTCATCGGCGCCATCAACGACAACCATATCCTGCCTGAGGATATCAAGATGCTGGATATGTACGACGAGGCAACCGCCTTGCTTGAGCAGGGCGAGAAGACATCCTTCGTGGCAGCGCACATGGCTGACAAGTACGGCTTCTCGGAGCGCCATTACTACCGCGTGATGGGACGGCTCGGGCAGAGTGTAGGCTAAGGGATCCCGACAAGCCTTTCTCCAGGGGAGGGTTGGCATACATGATGTGCCGGCCTTCCCTTTATCATGCCCGTGCGCTCATACCTCCAGCAGCTGCATGACATGGTCGCTGAACTGCGGGTCCCAGCCGTAGAGGACGTAGTCCTTCACGGGGATGTTCGTGAAGGTGTAGTCGAGGAAGAAAGGCTTGTCCTTCTCGAAGCGGTGGTAGTACGTCGCCTGTCGCTCCTGTCCGAAGGGCTCTCCCGTCATGAGGTGGTACGCGCTCCTCATGCCGTAGCGCTTGAGGTAGCCGGCCACAGCCTCCAGCGAGTATTCCTCCGTCTCGTCCTGCTGGCCCTTGTAGAGGTTGAGGTCGCCGGTCACGACAGAGGGGAAGGCGTCGAACCGTGTGCCGTAGCTCCTCATCGCCTCGACGGCGATCTGCGGGTAGCCCTTCGGCGCGTTCGACTCCCTGCGTGTCGGCCACGAGGCGAGGACGAGGATCCTGTCGCAGATGACGGGGATAAAATACTTCAGACTGCTGTCGAACCAGTCGGGGACACGTGACCGCAGTCCCGGGCGCACGATGACGCCGAGGCCCTTGATGGCGATGTCCCCCTGCCAGTAGGACGTGTAGCCGTCCGGGAGGGAGAGGGTGGAGGGGTCTGCCATCTCCGGCAGCACGTAGACGTCCGCCCTGCGCCTCAGCACGGAATCCACCTTCTCCTGCGTGCAGTGGTGGATGTTGTAGGTGATAATCTTCATGGAAAACCGCAAATTTAGTTGAAAACCGCTGCAAAGATAATCATATTTGCCGACATCTCCAAACATTCACTGCTCGAATCGTTCAGTGGAATATTCGGAAGTTTTTTCCTCCGCTGTGCCAATACCCCTAATTTTGCCGAAAAATCATACGCATATGATACTGAAAATTTTCCATGACATCGTAGACGAAGAGGACAAGCTGTGGCTCCAGTGGGACGGACTTGACGGCATCACGTACAAGGACGTCCGCGAGGCGCTTGCGGCTATGCCCGAGGATGACGACATCATCGACATCCGTCTTCACTGTGACGGCGGCAACGTCGTCGAGGGATGGTCCATCTACGACGCACTTCGCCAGGCCGCCGGAAAGACCATCAGCGCGACCATCGAGGGCAAGTGCTCGTCCATCGCCACCATCATCCTGCTGGCCGCTCCAAAGGAGCGTCGCTTTGCCTACCGCAACGCCAGCCTGTGTATCCACAACCCTGCGCTTGCCCAGTACCCGGACGACCTCTTCTGCTGCTCGCGCCTGACCAGCGGGGAGCTCCGCTCGCAGAGCGACATGCTCAAGACGCTGGCCACGCAGCTTGACAACGAGACGGCGAAGATCCTCAACCTCTATGTCGAGCGCACGGGCGCAGACCTCAAGGAGCTGAAGAAGCTCATGGAGCAGGACATCTACATCAATATGGACAAGGCCCTGGAGCTCGGATTCATCGGCTCTGTCCTTCCTGAAATGACAGACACCAAGTCTCATATTAAAAATTTAAAATCAAAGAGTATGCCAGAGAATGTAACGATTGATGCAAAGACCGCAGCGCGGATCTGCGCATTGTACGGTGTGAAGTCGCTGGATGAGCTGAAGGACCTCAAGGTCCTCGACCAGTACATCACCAGCGCTTCGGGCGAGAGCTTCACCGTGGAACGTGAGGAGGGTGACCCGCAGGTAGGCGATGTGGCCTATCCCGACGGCACCTACACTATGGAGGATGGCACCGTGGTCGTTGTTGCCGACGGAGTCATTACTGAGATCAACAAGCCCAAGGAGGACACCTCCGAGGAGCCTACTGAGGAGGACCAGCTGAAGGCCCAGATCGACGACCTGCAGACGCAGATCAACGAGCTGAAGAGCCAGGTTGAGGACAAGGACACCAAGCTCGCCGACATGCAGGCGAAGCTCGACGAGGCCAACGGCCAGATCGAGGCGCTGAAGGGTGAGCAGAAGACCGAGGACGAGAAGAGCATCCTGGAGACCGTCGGCAAGGCGGGCGGTAAGGAGTGGCTCGACAAGGTCTGTGGCATGAAGTCCACCTTCAGTCCCAAGAACCGCCAGTTCGTGGCCCACAAGGACCGCGCTTCTGAGGGTGCTCCCGAGAACGAGACCAAGACCCAGCGCAAGATCCGTGAGACCAAGGAGGCCTACGCCAAGCGCAAGAACAAGGAGGTCAGCGGCAAGAAGGACTGAGCCTTCCGTGAGAGACTAAGCAACAAGAGTAAACAATCAACACAAAAGAATTAAGGATATGATTAATTGGGAACAGTTCACCGTTGACAACGGTGCGATTACCGACCTGAAGGACCTGCTTTTCCTGCAGACCTTCGAGGATCCTGACGTGGAGAAGGTCACCACCCAGAAGACTGAGGTGGAGAACGGCAAGAAGCTCGACTATGTCGACACCATGCAGGATGTAGGTGTGAAGGGTGGCGGTTGCGACCCTGAGTATGAGAAGGTGCACATCTCCGGCGTCGAGAAGGAGTGGGAGCTGGGCACATGGGAGATTGCAGAGTACCTCTGCTACACGGAGATCGAGAGCACCATAGGCAAGAAAGGCCTCAAGGCCGGCACCGAGAAGGCCGACCTGCAGGACACGCCATATTGGGACCTCGTGCTGATGCCGCTGCTGCAGCGTGTCATCAAGCAGATGTTCTGGCGTATGGTATGGTTCGGAGACACCGCTGCCAAGAACGTGGCGGAAGGCGGTATCATCACCAACGGCGTGAAGACGAAACTCTTCACCACCTCGGACGGTCTGTGGAAGCGCATCTTCGCCATCTGTGCAGCCAACGGCACACAGCGCACGACCATCGCCGCCAATGCGGAGGCCACGCTGGCAGGCCAGATTGCCAAGCTGAAGACTGAGGGTACGGCCATCGGCATCGTTGACGACCTGCTGCAGAATGCGGACTCCCGCATCTTCGACGACGAGGACGCATGTCTCGTCATGACCAACAGCCTGTTCAAGGCACTCCGCAACGACGTATACAAGCTGACCAAGTGCACGCTGACCGTCGAGCAGGTGGCCAAGGGCATCCAGCTGTCCGAGTATGACGGCAAGCCCATCATCGTTCTCGACGTATGGGACCGCATGATCAAGAAGTACGAGGCAGAGCTGGAGGAGGATGGCAAGACCATCAAGCGCCTCAACAACCCGCACCGTGCCCTGGTGGTATCACCGAACAACCTGTTCGTAGGAACTGAGGACAAGGACAAGATCGCCAACCTGACGATCAAGTTCAACGATATCAACCGCAAGAACTACATCTACGCCAGCTCTACCATCGGTACGCTCGTCGGCGAGGATGCACTCCTGCAGGCCGCATACTAACCCTTAAACGCCACTGTATATGGGAAACTGTGATTTCAAGATTGCAAAGAGCATCGATTTCGACTGCGCGAACATGTCCGAGAAGGGTGTCGAGAAGGTTGGCTACATTGTCAACTACGCTGACGTCCTGAAGGACCAGTGCAACCGCAGCGGGAATCTCATCAGCGCTCTTGCCCTTGTCAGTGGTGCCAAAGGCTACCAGATCATCGTCCCGGAAGGCACCCCCTTCAACGGGACGCTGATCGAGGCTGTGGTGGGGACTTACCGCACGAAGTGGAACAAGACCGTTGCCTTCGTCATCCTCAACAGCGGCCCGGACGTGAGCCATGACATCATCGACAAGCTGGCGAACGGTAAGTTCGTCATCGTGCTTGAGAACGTGTTTGCCGGTTCCGACTCCAAGAACAAGTTCGAGGTCTATGGCTTCGAGCAGGGTCTGAAGCTCACCGCAGGCACCCGTGACCTGAACTCTGACGATACCGACGGCGGCTGGAGCGTCACGCTCCAGGAGCAGAACGCACCGTCTTCCGGCCTTTTCCTGTTCGATACGGACGAGGCAAAGACACGTACGCTGCTCAACAGCCTGGGTACCACCTAATGGGACCGTAGCCTATGCTGTTGTCATATAGCGAGGTTATGAATCGCCTGTCGGAGATGAGGATCCGCTTTGATGACGGGTTCTCTCCATCTGACAGGCTTTTTCTACAGGAGGCAAGCGTCCGCATCCTCGGGGTCCCGGTACGCAACACAAGCTGCAAGGACTGTTACCGCGACGCTTATCTGGAGATAATATACAAACTAAAAAAACAAGGAACAATGCCGAAAGAAAAGAAATTCATCCTCCGTGCGGGAGTGCTGCTCCACTACAACGGAGAGGCGTACGTCAATGACAACCTCACCGACGACATCGCCATGGATGCCCTTAACGACAACAAGGGCCGTCTGGACCTCTTCCAGAAAGTACCCGACAACCTCGACGAGGTGCTCGCTGCACGCAAGGCCGTGAAGGCCGAGAAGAAGCCTGCCGACGACGCCCCGAAGGAGGAGCTGGTCAAGCAGATCGAGGGCCTGAAGGCCGTCAATGCCGAACTCACCGGGAAGCTCGAGGGCGCGGAGAAGACGTTCGAGGCCAAGGAAGCCGAGATCGCCGCCCTGAAGGAGACCGTCGAGAAAGGCAAGGCCGAAGCAGGCGAGGAGATCGCCCGCCTCAACTCCGTCATCGAGGCCAAGGAAGCCGAGATCGCCGCCCTGAAGGAGACCGGAAAGGCTGAAGAGAAGAAGGGCGAGGCTCCTGCAGACCAGAAGCCTGCAGAGGAGGCCGCACCAGCTGCCGAGGCTCCTGCCGAAGAGGCCGGGAAAACCAAGGCCGCAGCAAAGAAGTAAGACCGATCCACCCAACATTAGCAACCGCCCTCTATGAACATCCATAACGTTAAGAAGGCACAGAAGCGCTTCGACGTGCGCTATCTGTCGACGATGAACATCCAGACCTACGGCAAGGATAACCTCTATCCCCAGCGTATGCTGGAGCTGCTGAAGAACTCGCCGACGGCAAGGACGTGCTGTAACCGTTACGAGACGTTCATAGAGGGCGGAGGCTTTTCGGACAAGATGCTTGCGGAGTTCGTATGCAACAGGTCGCGGGAGACCGTTGCGGAGCTGCTGCACCTTGTCGCAAAGGACCTTGCTGAGTTCAGCGGTTTCGCCCTCCATGTCAACTACGACATGATGGGGCAGATCGTGGAGGTCCAGCACATCCCCTTCGAGGCCTGCAGGCTGGAGGAGGAGGATGACCTCGGCCATGTGACGTACATCAACTACCATCCCGACTGGACGGGCAAGAAGACACGTTCCGGCAACCGCATTCCCGTGACGTCCGAGAACGTGAAGAAGTTCTATGTCTTCAACCCCAACCCGTTCGTTGTCCTCGACCAGGTGGAGGAGAGCGGAGGCATGGACAAGTACCTCGGGCAGATCCTGTGGTACTCGATGGACGGACGGTACAAGTACCCAACGCCCATCTATGACGGCGTCGTGACGTGCATGAGCACTGACGACGGCCTTGACAACGTGAAGTACCGAAACGTGCGCAACAACTTCCTGCTGGCCGGCATGTTCATACACAAGAAGGCCATGCAGCTCGGCATCGACCCCGACACGGGGAAGCCTGTCGACAGCAACGACGTGAACAGCGCCATCAGCGAGAGCCTCGACATCTTCCAGGGTGACGAGAACGCCTGCGCTATCATGGACGTGACCATCAACCAGGAGGAGGACTTCCCGGAGTTCAAGAGCTTCGAGGCCCAGAATTTCGACAAGAAGTTCGAGACCACGGAGAAATCCACGGAGGAGCGTATATATGCCGCCTTCAACCAGGAGGTGTTCTACTGCATCCGCACAGGCAAGCTCGGATTCTCCGGCACGGTCGTCAACGACGCCTTCGAGTACTACAACAGCTGCGTGATGAGGGAGAGGACGGAGATATCCAAGGTATTCCGCAAGGTATTCTCGTGCTTTGCCGTCAGCCTCAACGACGACAACCCGATATGCCCTACGGACGACTTCTCGATCCTTCCCGTGAAGCACATCAGCAACGAGGAGTCAAACGAGAACAGTAACAAACAATGACGAACTGACTATGGAGCACCTTATCACCATCGAGGAGCTAAGACAGCTCGGAAGGCCGATCAGCCAGCAGATAGACGACGAGAAGCTGCTGTCGTATATCTACGAGACGGAACGCCTCAGCATCAAGCCCGTGCTGGGGGACGAGCTCTTCGCGCGTGTCCTCAAGGCCGCAGCGGAGTGGGAGCAGGGCAAGATAGAGGAAGACATGAAGAAGCTGCTCGACGGCGGTGAGTACACCGACTGTAACGGGCAGTACCATATATTCAGCGGGCTGCGCATGGCCATGAGCTACTTCGTCTATGCGCAGTATGTCATGGACGGGGACTTCCAGCTCACCCGTGCCGGAGTGGTCATGAAGAACAGCGACTACTCATCCCATGTGTCATCGAAGGAACGGAGCGACTGCTACAACAACGCGTTGGCGGCTGCGCAGGGGTTCCTCAACGAGACGATGGGCTACGTGCGCTTCGCCTTCCCGGACTGCTACAGGCAGCGAAGGGGGAACGCAGGCAGCCCGCACAACGCGATAACAGTCAAGAAGATCGGATAGAATGCCAGAGTCACTGAACACCCTTCAGCAGAAGATCGCCATCCTTGAGCAGGAGTACAAGACCATCAGGGACGAGACGCATGCAGGCCACAACACGGCGGCCCGCATCGGAAAGGCGTTCCTTGACCTGCTGTACCTGCTGGAGGTCTATGACGGGCTCTTCATATCCAAGGCGCACGACGACGAGACGCACTACCAGGTGCAGTTCCTCGCAGGCCTCATCGCCGACATGTTCGTCAAGTCCCCGGACTGGCGCCTCGGCGAGTGGCTCAAGGACCCGAAGGGGCGTGACGTGAACAACGGCAAGGGCTTCGACATCTGGAAGAACGCCGTCGACATGTGGAACATCGAGATCGACTACGCCACCGTCCGACAGCTGCTGCGCTGCCGTGAGCTCTATGCACAGTCGGCGCATATCGACGAGGTGACCAACCAGACTCTCTTCAAGGTCGGCCTGCAGACACTCGGGAACATCCTCATCGGCTACTATGCCGAAGGCGTGCAGGGCGGCATCATCACCCCTGACGGGCACGTGGAGATCAACACGCTCGTGTCAAGGGGGCTGGCGAAGCTGCAGGAGCTCTTCGTCGTCAACGACGCTACCTTCGGGGGCAACCTGTCCTCCGTCGAGTTCATCAGCTCGTTCCTCGGGGGAAAGGGTTGGGCCATCCAGAAGAAGAAGCGCATCAACGCCCTCGGCGTGGAGGAGGAGTACTACACGCTGGAGATCGACAACGTGACCATCCGTGAGACGCTCCGTGTCTATGAGATGGTGGTGTCGCAGCTCCGCGGCGAGTTCGACAACTACGTCTTCGCTGCCATGATGGAGGTGCACCACTACGACAAGATGACTGGAAAGGTGTGGCTCACCACCGAAGGCGGGCGCATCAAGGGTGTTGCCTTCAGGAAGGGCGACTACATCAAGTGCCAGCAGTACCTGCCTGGAAACGACGTCGTCAGCGGAGGTAACGGCTATATCACCAAGAGCTACGAGCTCGTCGTCACGAACTCCGGCACTGGCGGGGAGACCGACGAGAACGGAGACCGCCTCGACTGGATCACCTTCAAGAACTTCGTCACGTCCATGGAGACGGAGGACGGCGGCACTTCCGAGGTGAAGGTTCCTGCAGCCATCCGGACAAGGACGGCGGAGCTGCTGAGGAACTTCGACTCGGAGGGGATATCGGTATCTTCAGGCTCCCTCACATTCGACTATCTGTCGGCCCTCGTCTACGAGGCCAGCGAGCAGTTCAGCGGGCATTCCGCCTACGGCCTGCCCCTGCTGTTCAAGAAGTCGCTCTTCCCGAACGTCATCGACCCGTACGGCACCGACACCAGCTCAAGGGCGTTCGAGTGCATGGCCGGATGGCTCCTTGCGTCTGCCCTGACGGAGATATTCCCTGGCAAGCGCAATGAGCTGCTGAAGATCGGCTACAACATGGGGCCGGACAAGGGCACGTACATATACAAGTACACCTTCGAGAGCGACCCGAACGTCGGGCGCCTGGTGGCATCAGCCATCTGCGCCGCCATGCGCGGACTGCTGAAGCCGAACCTCTCCACGCTGCGGTCAGAGCAGCACGCCCCGGCCTTCAACTACAAGATATCGACAGTCCGTGACGCATCCTTCGATACATATAAGGACACTTACTATGTCGACCTGCCGCAGTTCATGCCGACAGCGCCCGGACCGTACCTCGGCAGGTACGCCAACCGCGCACCCGTCGGAGGCGTTCCGTACAACGCATACGACCTCGCCGACCATAACCTGCAGCCGGACGTTGACGTCCACAGGAAGGTCGTGTCGGACTACAACCTCGACAACCCGGCGTACAGACAGGCGACGGTGCAGGCCATCGCCAACAAGGAGTCGACCGTAAACCATGTCTTCGGTGCCAACAGGAGCGGCGGCGGCTACACCTTCCACCCCGTCTTCGGCACCGACACCATAGGCAAGGAGATATCGACCGGCGGAAGCGTCGCTGCAGCATACGAGAAGATCGGCAAGATTGGCTCGCGCAGCCGCAGCCCCCTGCAGGACGGAGACTACTACGGGCGCAAGCGTCCCGGACAGGGCGACACCGACGGCAGTTCCCCCGCTACGGCAGACGGTGTGCTGGTGAACCTCGATATCGAGAACTCCGACGGTACACCTACGGGCTATACCGACGCAGCGGCATGGGACAGTTCACAGCGTGGCAACGTGTTCGCCAATTCCTATCCCAGCGGCCATTCGTCGACGACCTTCGCAGGCGCACTGTTCCTCATCGAGACCATGCCCATGAGGGCTGACCTCATCCTGAAGGCTGCCAACCAGTACGCCACAGACCGTCAGATAACACGCTACCACTGGCTCAGCGATACCATCATAGGCCGTCTGTGCGGTGCTGCCATCATGCCTGTCGTTCGTGGTTCGAGCGACTACGCATCGATGCTCAGCGACGCGAGGTCCGAAGTCGGCGAGGCTGACAACACCACCGTAGCCGTCATAGCTACCGAGACCGACGAGCGTACGGCGGAGGAGCTTATCGCCAAGGGCGACACCTTCGTCCGCATAGACAACGAGACCGATCCAGAGCGCAAGGGTCTGATGCAGATCATCACCGTCGGCCCGAACACCCCGTACCAGGACGTGTACTACGGGATGAAGACCAACCCTAACGACGCGCTGAAGATGCGCACGGGAAACCTCTCCGGCGTCCGTACCGACCTGTTCGGCTGGCTGGAGGACTTCGGCGCATACCTGCCGAACGTCTATGCCGTAGGAAAGATCTTCAACCGCCAGACGGGCGAGAGCCTCAGCTCAAGCATTGAGATAACCAAGGAGCGCTTCAAGTCCGTGTACTCGGAGATAACGTACAACATCAATGACGACGACAACTTCCTGACCAACGGCTTCTTCGCCCGTGACATGGAGGGATGGGAGCGCTGCAACATCAACGGCTCAGCCGTCTCCGCAGACCCCGCACTGGAGGCTATCGACTCCGGAAACGGCACGCCTCTGATGGTGAACGGTGCCATGCTCGCCTATATCAACAGGCTTACGGCTGAGGTGACCGAGTACGGAGGCATGAAGGTGCTGCACCTGCTCGGTATGGCCGTGTGCCAGGACTTCGATGACATCAAGGACAACGAGACGCACACGAAGAGCAAGTCCGACAACCCGCAGAGTGACGACTACACCGCCACCGAGGAGGTGGACAACCGCCTTTACATGGGTGTGAGGATCCTCCCGATATCGTTCGGCACGCTGAAGGTGTCCTTCGTACAGAGCAACGGCAGTATCATCGCCGAGTGGTCGAGGACGCTCAATGCAGGCCGTGAGTGGGAGCTTGTGCAGTCGATGGACTCCGAGGGAACACCATGGAGCTACACAGGCAAGTCCGGAAGGATGATCGTGTCGTACACCGGTGAGTGCTACATCCGCTTCATCGCCCTCATGACCGACCCGGTGGTGAACAGCCGTGAGACCTACGAGACTAAGTTCGAGCAGACATCCCGCAGGATAACCCTGCAGGCTGCAAAGCAGACTGCAGATTTAAATAGAGCAGTAGCAGAGATAAACATCGAGTTCGATAATATCCGTACTACCGTCACTAACAACAAGGATGCCGCAGACAGGGCTTTCGCAAACATCATAAGCGACCTCAATGACGAAATCGCAAGCAGAGAGGAACTCGAGGGTGTTTACTATGCTACATGGGTCTATCAGAATGACAGGCTTTTGAGCCTGATGGCTGCACAGTTCAATGCCGACGGTACCATCAAGGGCTACGCCGATTTGAAGGTACAGGTGAACGGGATATCCACTACTGTAACCGACAATAAGTCTGCTGCAGACAAGGCGTTCAAGACCCTTACCGACAATCTTAACGCAGAGATAGGCAGCCGTGAATCCCTTGAGAATGCCTATCATGCTACATGGGTCTATCAGAATGACAGGCTTTTGAGCCTGATGGCTGCACAGTTCAATGCCGACGGTACCATCAAGGGCTACGCCGATTTGAAGGTACAGGTGAACGGGATATCCACTACTGTAACCGACAATAAGTCTGCTGCAGACAAGGCGTTCAAGACCCTTACCGACAATCTTAACGCAGAGATAGGCAGCCGTGAATCCCTTGAGAATGCCTATCATGCTACATGGGTCTATCAGAATGACAGGCTTTTGAGCCTGATGGCTGCACAGTTCAATGCCGACGGTACCATCAAGGGCTACGCCGATTTGAAGGTACAGGTGAACGAAATCTCGTCCACCGTCACGAATAATAAGAAGGCGGCTGACGATGCCTTTGCCACCCTCAACAATACGACGTTGCCTGGAATCCGCAGTGACATCCAGAGCGCGTACAACCTTGCAGACAGTGCATGGGACAAGGCCGACGATGCCCAGGACGACATCGATACGATCAATGCGACATGGGTCATCCAGCACAGCGACAGACTCGAGCTCGTCTCCGCACAGTTCGACAAGAACGGGAAGCTCACCAATACATCCGGGCTCGTTACTGGCAACGGGACGTTCGCAAGCCTGTTCTCCAGTGCCCTCAATGCAGACCAGACCGTGGCGAAGGTTGCTGACATCACCGTCTTCGTTGATAACTACGGGACATCAAACGCCGCCATCCGTGCAGATCACATCAATTTTACGACGTTCGACTGGACGGTCAAGAACCCTGATACTAAAGAGGAGATCTTCCATCTCGACAGCGAGGGGAACCTGGCTATAGCGGGAAAGTTCCACGGAGAGTTCGATGACACCGTAGTGTTCGGTAAAGGTACGAGGAAGATGTATATCGAACCGACTCAGACAGGCGCAAGGCTTGTCGGTAAAGATGGTTCCTACGAGACGATACATCTCGGATTCTACGAATACGAAGGCAAGTCAGTACCTTCGTTGTATCTGGAGTCTAAGAATGGGTATAACTATCAGGATTCTATTGTCAGGATTATGAGCGGAGCCGATTTCGCAGAGGTTCTTGCCGAGTCTGCTGGTTCTACTGGTGCATACCATATCATAAGAATGATTGCTTTTCCGAGGGAGAACTATGCAACGATAGAAGGAAACCGTTGGCCGAAGAAGAGTGATACTACCATATACAACAAACTGAGTAACGGAGCTGTATATGTCGAGGATGGATATTTGAAAGTTAAAGGTTATTGATTATGGAACTGAAGAAGATATATACGAAGCATTTCCCGAAGAAGGGGTATACGGCACTGACGGTCTGTCCATACGTCTTTGTCCGTGAGAACGAACGCAACCGATTCACGAAGAAGGTGGAACGTCACGAGACCACCCATGCGCTCCAGCAGATCGAGATGCTGGTTGTCGGCGTGGTGCTGGCGGCAATCCTTCTCTGCTGTGGCTACGGATGGTATTCCCTGATTCCGATACCGCTGTTCTTTGAGCTGTACTTTGCCGAGTGGCTTATCAAGATACCGTTCTGCAGGTTCGATACTGACAGGGCCTACATGAGCATCAGCACGGAGCAAGAGGCTTATGAGCATCAGGACGAGGTCTATTACAACGAAGTACGCAGGCACTATGCCTGGGCAAAATATGTATTCACTTTAACACCCAAGAAATCATGAAGAAGATCGATTTTTCAAACATCGTTGTCAAGGACATCGAGGGGAATCCCTACAGGGTTCCCATGAAGAACAGCAAGGAGACAATGCCGTTCGACTTCGCAAGGAGTCTCGGCAACGCCCTTTTCTACCAGTCGCAGGACCTGCACCTTTCGGAGCTGGGACAGAAAATCTACCACCACGAGGAGGTGGAATTGTCAGACGAGGACGTCAAGAGCGTCCGTGACTTCGTCAATTCCAGCTTCTTGCCGTTCATCCGCCTCAGCGTGAACCCACAGCTTGACGAAATGCTCAAATAAGTTAAACCATCTAAATTTTTTGAATTATGAAAGAGATTGATTTGCCTCTGAAGAACAAGAGCGAGCACCAGGACGTCGGTCCCATCATGCTCAGTGAGAACGTGAAGATCGAGGGCGTGTACGACATCGCCCAGGAGAAGTACACCGTCGAGTGTAACATCACCCGTAACGAGAAGAATATCGGACGCTTCACCTTCAACGAAGGCCAGGGCCGTCTTTTCGTCAACTGCGAACTTGAGGACATCAAGCGCAATACCAAGCGCGAGATCGTCGAGGATATCGCTTCAATAATCCTCCAGCTCGTACCCATGGCTGCCGATATCCCCGAGGAGGAGGCAGGAGAGTAGAATCCAAATCTGAACGGTTATGGCTGAGATTGACAACACCACTTCCGCCATCATGTGGCAATGGCTTGCCGAGCACAAGCAGGTTGTGCTGGACTACTTCGCGTCCATCATGCGCGAGGCCAGCGACATCCAGCTTGTGAACTTCGACGTGGACCGCCATATGGGACTGCTGGCCACGTATGTGTTCCAGGGAATACACCGTGTTGACAACGTCAAGCCTTCATCGCTCGTGGAAGGTCTCACGAGGCTCAACGACGAGCTGAGGATCCGCTGCGAGAACGCTGCAGCCGAGGCAGAGCGCCAGGGTGCCTATGCGGAGCAGCAGGGTGACCGTGTCGATGACAGGATCCTCGACCTGACGAACCTCAAGCAGACCGTCACACAGCAGGGCAACACTGCGGAGCAGCAGGGCATCAACGCCCAGAACATCTGCGACGAGGTGACTGCATGGTACCCTCCATTCAAGGCTGATGCAGAGGACTGGCTCTACTACCAGAAGGCCGACTGGGCTGACTGGTACCCGTCGACGCAGTCCACATGGAATGACTGGTATGCGGCAAGGGTGCAGCAGTGGCTCTCATGGTACACCGACGGCGTCGTCCCCACATGGGACAACTTCTGGGCAGGCGTGCAGAACGACTGGAGCGACTGGACGGCCAAGGAGACCGCCCGCCAGAGGGCGGAGCTCGACCGCACCGCTGCAGAGCTGATCCGCAGGGCGGACGAGGAGGTACGCCAGCAGAAGGAGCTGGAGCGTCAGCAGGCCGAGGAGGTACGCCTCGACGGCACCTTCCGCCAGAATACCGACACGGGCCAGTGGGAGAGACTCAACCAGCGCACCGGCGTCTGGGAGGACACGGGCAACTCATGGATGGGCGGCCTGTTCGCCTTCAAGTTCTACACTAACCCGAAGACGGGACGCTGCCACGTAGTGAAGAACAGCATCGACAAGGTGTCCTTCTCCATTCGGAACGGGCGATTGACAGGAACGTATAACGGATAAGACAAGAAACTGAATATGGCTGATTTCGATTTCGGGCAGATACTGCCCAGACCAACAAACGAACCCTACAGCTCAAGCCGTGACTACCTCGTCATGGAGACGTGCTACGACGACTACCAGAGTGAGTGGATGTCCCTCACCGACCACAACCAGGGACACCCCCTGCCTGGTTACGACTCGAACTTCATGGCCATCGAGGATGACTACTGGCGCTGTCTCGTGAACGTCCGCATCGCAGCGGAGAAGGCCTCCGCCGCAGACCAGGCCGCCACGAGGGCAAACACGCTCTGGGAGACCATCAAGTCGTGGTGGGAGGGAGCCTCCGGCTTCAAGGCCGTCGCAGAGGCGAAGCTCGCCGAGTGGACGTCGTACTTCAATGACACCGTTGTTGCAGGATGGAACGCCCTCAAGCAGGACGTGCAGGCCGCCACGCAGGCTGCCAACGATGCCGCCGCCAACGCCAACGACACGGCCGACCACCCGAACTACGTCGGCGAGGACTACTACGTCTACAGGTGGAACAAGGCCACGAAGTCCTACGACAAGACGAACATCATGCTGAAGGGCGAGGGCTTCCACATCTCCAAGACGTTCCTCTCCAAGGAGGCGATGGATGCCTACACGGCGCTCTCGCCGAGACCTGAGAAAGACCTGCTGAAGGAGAACAACTTCTTCCTCATCAACACCAACGACGTGGAGAATCCCGACAACGCGAAGCTGTACGTCGTACAGGAGGACGAGCACGGCAGTCTTGCCCCCGCCTTCCTCGTGGACATGTCCGGCGCCATCGGCTTCACGGGCAAGACCCCGCAGATCACCATCGGCACGGTGTCCACGTCAGCGGCAGGCACGCAGGCTGTGGCTTCGCTGTCTCCTGACGGCACCGACGATGAAGGCAACCCGAAGTACAGGCTGAACTTCTCCATACCGAAGGGCGACAAGGGCGACAAGGGTGACAACCTCGACCTCAACAGCCTTACCGACGAGGAGAAGGAGGCGTTCGTCGCCACCATCCTCTCCGAGATGGCGGAGGTGTCCCAGGAGGATGCAGCAGCCGTCTTCGGAAGCTATGAGTTTAATACGGACGATAACGACTGAGCACCATGGAAGAGGAGAAGAAGGATATCATCTACCCCGATACGGACTTGAAATTCCGCATCGACTTCAGCCTGGAGGACTTCCTTCCTGACGAGGACCCGTGGACGGTTACGCTGCGCAACGAGTTCCGCAAGCTGGCCATCACGAAGGACGACTGCCTCGTCGACGAGGAGAACAACTTCTATATCGCCGTACGCGCCCGCATCGGAAAGACCTTCGCCACCACCGTCTGCGGCATCCCCGACACAGACTACGAAGACGGCTACCGCCAGGAGACCGACGAGCAGTTCCTCTATGAGCCGTACTGCACGATGCCCGACTACGTGAAGGGCTACTGCAGGCATGAGCATTGGGTGACCTTCACGAGGGTATGGATGTCCGGCGTCAACGACGACGGCCTTATCATGCTCCTTGACCGCAACGGCGAGCCCATCCATGACCGCAACGGCTATCCCATTTATGTTCACAAATACAGAAAAGAGTAGACATCATGGCAAGAAGTGAAGAAAAGAAACGCATCAGCGAGAGTATAGAGGAGGTGGACCAGTTGCTCGACGACATGGCCATCGTGTCCCAGCAGATGAGGGAAGGGAAGAGGCTCCACTCAGACGAGGAGCTGGAGGTGGTCGTCAACAACAACATGGAGAACCTTGTCGTCAACATCACCGATGAGGAGATGCACGACTGGTTCTTCAAGGATGAGGATCCCGAGAATCCGGAAGACGACGGGCCGGAAGGTACGGACGCCGGGGAAGGTGGAAAACCGGACGATGACATTTGACTGAAAGCGACCATTCGTGGTCATTCAGATAGTAGTTCTTTTATTATTAACAATTTAAAATTTATTGCATTATGGCAAAGAAAAAGCTTACTGCACTGGAGCTCAAGCTCAAGAAACTCAGCTTGATCGCCAAGTCGTACACTGACGCGGTTGCTGCCGCTGGTAAGGTGAACCTGATTGAAGCTGCTACCGCAACTTCCGGTTATCTGAAGACCTACATCCTCGCTGCCGGCGTCGATACAGAAGCCGCAGTCGTAGAGAGCGGGGCAGGTAAGAACCTGATCGGCAAGATCAACATCCCGAAGGACTTCCTCGTCAAGAGTGCAAGCATCGGTACCGTTGCTACTGCCGACGCCCCTTACACAGGCGCCAAGGTCGGTGACAAGTACATCGACTTCGTGATCAACACCAAGGAGACCGCAGACGGTTCGGAGACCGCTACCCACATCTACCTGCCCGTCAACGAGCTCGTGGATGTATACACAGGTAGCAATGCTATCGCTGTCGGCAACGACAACTCGATCAGCATCATCCTGAACGCCACCGCCAGCGGTCTTGTGATCGACGCCAACGGTCTGGCCATCCAGATCGACAGCGCCAACGCCAACGGCCTGGCTCTGACAGCTGCCGGCCTGAAGCTCGCCCTCGCCTCCACAACCACTGCCGGTGCCATGAGCGCTGCAGACAAGGTGAAGCTGGACAAGGCCCTGACAAGCGACGATATCGCCGACCTGTCTGACGCCGAGCTTGCTTCTTGGTTCGGTTACGCTGCTGACAGCGACATGGTTACCACCACGTTGCCTGCCGTCAGCGACGACTCTATCGCCGATGAGGAATAGCAGCTGACGACGAAGGGAAACAGGGACTGCCTCCGGGCGGTCCTTCCCCCTTCTTGTCGCCGGTGCCCATAATGCAAGAGTAAGAAAGGGACAATCGTCATGGCAAAAAAGAAGAAACTGAGCAGATTCGAGCTGCTTCTCAAGAAGCTGTCCGTACTCATGTGTGACAAGTACGCCACGAAGGCCGAACTTGAGTCCGTAGAGGAGACCGTCGATATCAGCGACGTATCGCAGGCGACGGCTGCAGCTATCTTCTCGAACTACGTATTCGCTACGACAGATTCCGATTCTGCGCAGTCTGGCAACGGGCAGTCATGAGGGGTCGGAGTAAAGTTGAACCATCAAAAACAAGACTGAAATGGAAATATACAGCAAAGAACGCTTTGAGCAGGTGATGGACGATTTCAAGAACGTCGTGCTCCCCCAGGTCAAGACGGAGATCGAGGCGCGTGCCAAGAAGACCGCCCTTGCGGCTGCCGTGCAGAGGATAGCCAACATCGAGGCCATCATTGGCGATGCCAGTGCCTCCGATAATGACAACATCATCAACAAGGTCGTTGAGTTCGTTGCCTTCTTCGCAAACATCACCGAGGACAAGACGCTGGCAGGCATGCTGGCAACCACCAAGACTGAGCTGGAGGCGATGATAGAGCATATCTCCTACAGCAACGGCGCACTGAACAAGACAGTAGGAGGCAACACCACGAAGATCTGCGACGTCGTGACCAGCGGGTTTAGGCTCACACACAACAACGAGACAGGAGCGGATGTGTTTGAAGCCATAGGAACGGCGACGTTCACTCACAACAACGAGACTGGAGCAGACTCGTTCGTTTTCTGAAGAAACATGTATAACAAATAAAAAATCACATCATTATGGCATTAATTTCAACAGACTTACGCACAGAGGTTCCTATCAGGGAAATCAACGGAGCTTCTGGCAGTTATGCTGACCCGAACCTCCGCGAGGTATTCAACAAGGTCGGCGGCGCGCTTACCGACTATGCACGCAAGACAGACTTCGACCTCAGCGTCCTCAAGCAGGCGGTGGCCGACGGCAACCTCGAGAAGTACGGCCTGAAGCCGGGTGACCAGAAGACGATAAACGGCCGCACATACGTCATCGCAGGACTGAATCCCATGAAGGGTACGACCACGCCCTACCGTCTCAATACGAACCACGTAGGCCTCATCGTCATCCCCCATGTGACGCAGAAGTGGAACGCATCTGGTAACACCTATACGGGTGCCGACGGCCGTGGCGCTGGCTATCTGAACAGCGACCTCCACTATTATCTGAAGAACACCCTCCTTCCGCTGGTGAACGGTGACCTCGGGGCCAACAATCTCCTCGGCCACTCGAAGCTGCTGTCCAACGCCGTCAACCAGAACGGCATCAACAAGTTCGGTGAGGCAACGGGATGTTCGAGCGGTTGGACTTGGGAGGCCGACTGCAAGATCTGCGCACTCTCCGAGGTACAGGTGTACGGTGCAGCCATCTGGAGCTCCAGCGGCTATGACACAGGCGAAGCCTGCAGACAGTTAGAGGTCTTCCAGAAGTACTCCCACACCGAGATCTTCGGCGGTGAGTACCCATGGCTTAGAGACGTGGTTTCTGCTTCCGTTGCCGCTTTTGCTGACCGCGGCGGTTATGCGCTCGATAACACTGCGTCTTATGCCTATCGCGTCGCCGCGCTTATCCTGTTCAAATGAACAGGTTGACCAGACATTCGGCCCTCCCCGTGAGGGCCGCATCTCCGACCCATAAAGTAATAAGATATGAGTGTAGTGAAAAGCAAGCGTAACCAGAGCAAGGTGGAGTTCGAGATGATCTACTTCCAGCTTGCCGACGGCATTGACACACTCGTCGAGCACCAGTTCTACGCCGAAGGCCTGCTGGCCGAGAAGAACCATGTGTTCCTCGAGATAAGGAGCCGTACGCTTGAAGACCTGACGGACAAGCTGCTGTATCACATCAAGGTCGCCAATTCTATCTACCCGACCTGCATGGCCGAGTGGGAGGAGCGCAGGGTGAGCATCGGCAAGGCCATCGGGACGTGCTACGCCATCCTGACGAACCTGCAGAGGATCCTCGTCCGTCTGAGGGTTCCCGACAACAGGTACACGCTCGACGTCAAGAACATCATGCGGATGATCAACTCCCTGAAGGCATGGCGGAAGAGCGACAACAAGATGAAGGGGTCGCTGCAGCAGACGGCATGAGCCGCCTGCCTGCAGGATAGGAAAGATACAAGGTTCGGTTCTGAAGGTGGTTTCTGCTTCCAATGCCGCTAATGCTAACAACAACGGTAATGCGAACAATAACACTGCGTCTAATGACAATCACGTCGCCGCGATTAGCCCCGGCAGACCGGCATACAGGTGCCGGCGTCATGTCGGAGGATAAGGAGAGCCGGACCTTCCGTCGCAGCAGTGCTGCAGGCGGTGAATATGCAGGGTGACGTCTCCTGACACGTCAGATGAGACTATAAGCGTCCTGCCACTTTTTTGAAAATTAAAGAAGTTATCTGAAAATATGGCAACACTACAGGGATTGACGGAACTCGGGAATCTTTGCCAGTGCACGCTGAAATGCACCCGCCAGAGCCGCTGGAAGGAGACGACGCAGCGGTACCTGGCAGACATGCTCATCCGCAGCGTGGAGCTGCAGGAGGAGGTGCTTGAAGGCAGGTACCGTGTGAGCAAGACCACAGACTTCCCCCTCAACGAGCGCGGACACCTGCGCTGGATAGAGGCTCCCGTAGTGCGCGACAGGGCCGTGCAGAAGTCCCTCATGGAACAGGTGCTCGTCCCGTCTATACGTCCGTATCTCATCTATGATAACTACGCCTCGCTCTCAGAGCGCGGCACATCCTTCGCCCGCAAACGCTTCGAGATCATGCTTCGCAGGTACATCCAGAGGAACGGCACCGACGGCTATATCCTCCTTGGAGACATCCGCAAGTACTTCGAGAGCGTGGTGCACGCGACACTCAAGAAGATGCTGGGGCCGAGGCTCACGGCAGAGCCGCAGGAGGTTGCGGACCTTATCAACTACGTGATAGACTCGTCTTCACACAGCGACAACGGTCTGAACCTCGGCAGCGAGTGCCCGCAGATCTTCGCAGTGTACTACCTAAACCCTCTCGACGTCTACATCAAGGTCGTCAAGGCCATCAGGTACTACGGTCGCTACATGGACGACTTCTTCATTATCGGAAGAACGAAGGCAGAGCTCACAGCCTTGCTCCTTGAGATAGAGGCGAAGGTGGCGGAGCTCGGGCTGACGGTCAACGCGAAGAAGACCCAGATAGTGAAGCTGCGCCACGGATTCACATGGCTGCAGGTGAAGTACTTCATCATGCCTACGGGAAAGATCGAGAAGGCCATGTCACACGACAAGGTCGTACGTGAGCGCCGCCGCCTGAAGGCTTTCAAGCGCATGCTTGACCAGGGCACGATGTCCGAGAACGACATCTACAACTGCTACATGTCATGGCGCGGCTCTGTCGTCAAGGACCACAATGTCTACCGCAGCACCATCACGAGCCTGGACAAGCTCTACAAGAGCCTGTTCCCGGAGCACGAGGAGGTCTGCAGTCCCATGAGGTCGGACATCGCAAGGCGCATCAACCACGAGGCGGAGACGAGAGATTTGTATCATTGTTTAACAGTTTAACTAATAGGAGATTTTTATTATGAACGAAGACCAGAATTTCGACTTGCGTAACTCCCTCAATGCGGAGAAGTCACAACTGATGAGTAGTCTGTCAGCCAACACATCGCCCATCGGCGACTGGAAGATTGCCAGGATCCAGGAAGCCCGCATGATGGGCGAGCCGGACCCCTACGATGCGGTGGAGCTGGCCAACCAGAGGCGCGCCGCACGCAATCGTATCAATGAGATCGAAATTGAGCTGAAAAAACTCAACGGCATCGAGCCGACAGCAGAAGAGCTGTTGCAGATTGCCAAGAGCAAGAAGCAGAGTGATATTACTGAGTATGACAACTCAGCCAACGTGAACTCATTCATCATCGGAGGTCTGCCGATGTGGTTGGGCTGGGAGCTGCGTGCCCGTCTGAAATCGTCTCTCGAGGCTATCGAGGCCGTAGGAGGCACGGAGATGACCAAGAGTTTCGGTGGTATCGAATACCCATTCAGCGTGGAGCAATGGCACGCGATGATCAACGCAGTGGAGAACTACGCAGACCAGTGCCAGAAGGTAACTGAGGGACACCGCAATGCCGTGAACGCCCTTGCCACCGTCAAGAAGGTGGAGAACTACGACTATACCGTCGGCTATCCTCCCAAGATCAACTTCGACACGATGTTTGCCGAGTAGTTTCAAGTGTTCAATAAGTAAATTTCAAGCTATGAAGAAGTTTTATTTCATTCTGAGCCTCATGCTGGTGGTTTCCGGCATGATGCTTACGGGCTGTTCTTCCTGCCAGTCCGGGAACAATAAGCAGGAAAGCGTGTATCATGACTATGACGGTGTAGCACAGGACTTCACTGCAGGAGTATCGCACATTCAGGCTTTGCACAAGCAGAAGATGTACAACATCATCAAGTCCTTGAAGGACGAGGGTCACGAGATTGCCCTGAACGGCAAGTACCAGTGGCGCAACAGCCTCGTGATACTGAACGACACGGTGACGATGGAGAACATCGACGACCTTCATGTGGTCAGCATCAGGGATGTATTCTTCTACTGGGACAATCAGCGCGGCCCGCAAGTGCAGTATATCACCGACCACGTAAAAGACGGCACGCAGATTCCCTTCCCTGTTAACGACGTATGGATTGAGGACACGGACATGAGCGACAAACCTATCAAGCTCAGTGCCGAGGAAGCTCTCATGCGACTGAAGGAATGGAACGGCATTCTTCCCAAGGACTGCGACTTCATCATCCTGCGTCTTCCCGTTGGCCCCAAGGACTGCAACGTGCAGTGGGTGTTCGGCGACGTGGACGAAGTGCTTTTTATCGATGCGGTGACTGGCGAGATCAGAGACTGGAACCCAGCGTTCACCATCCCAAACGTCAACGGTCCTCTCGGCGAGCGACCATAAACATGATAGAGCCATGATCGCCTCTCTGATAGCTTCATTCCTCCTGGTGGTCCTGTACTGCGGGGCTGCCGTCTGGAAGGCGCGCAGGCTCCCCGAGTCCATCTCCGCCATCGTGTTCGACCTCTCGGGGCGGTGGCGGTGGACATGGGGTGCGTGGCTGTGGGCCGTGACCTTCCTGGTAGGCATCCCTACCGTCGACATACTGGCAAGGGAAGGCGCGGAGGGTGCCGCCTTCGCCATGATGGCGTCGCTTGTGTTCACCGGGTGCATACCCCTGTTCGACAAGGACAACAGGAGAGCCCATTACATACTTGCCGTCTGCGGCGGAGTTATGAGCCAGGTATGCACGCTGCTCATATGCCCGCAGTGGCTGTGGATGTGGCTGCTGATGGTCGTCATACCGATGGCCGACAGGATGTGGTGGCACCAGAGCGTGCCCGTATGGATGTGGAGGAAGGGTGTCCTCTTTGCGGAGGCCATCTGCTATAGCACGCTGACAGGGGCGGATCTCACGGTATGCTTGAGGTAGTGTTCAACCCGCTCCGCTTGACTGCCGTCGAGGTGACAGAGAAGAACTACCAGGCAGTCTGTGACTTCGTGTTCGGGCACCGTCCGTCCAAGGCCAGCAACCCAACATGTCCGACAAACAGGTACTTCGGCGTGTTCGTCGAGACCAGATACGGACGCCAGCTGGCGCATGTAGGCGACTTCATCGTCAGGACGGGCGAGACGGACTACAGGGTCTATACGAGAGAGGAGTTCATGAGAACGTTTAAGATAGAAGCAGAACTATGAACAAGGAAGATGCAGTAATCATACTCGGGACGGCACACCTCGGCACCACGCCGGGGAAGTGCTCCCCGGACAAGTCCGTCCGCGAGGCCATATACAGCCGCGAGCGGATAGAGGCCATCGAGTCGAAGCTGCGTGAGTACGGGTACAAGGTCTACGTGGACCACCGCGACCTGCAGCCGAACAACCAGATGAAGGCAGGAACACCGAAGTCGCAGCAGTCACGCGAGCTGACGTTCCGCACCAATTTCGTCAATTCCCTCTGCAGGGGCTACGGTGCCAACCGTTGTATCTACGTGTCCCTGCACCTCGACGCCGCAGGCGATGACGGGAAGTGGATGAATGCCGGAGGGTGGTCCTGTTTCACCTCTCCCGGAAGGACGGAGTCCGACAGGCTGGCAGAATGCCTCTACGATGCCGCAGAGCACAACCTCGCCGACTATGCGAGGCGCATGAAGGCAGGGAAGAAGTCCGGGGCCTACGGGGAGAACCAGAAGCCCCTGCGGACAGACCTAACAGACGGTGACAGGGACAAGGAGGCGTCCTACTTCGTGCTTACGAAGACGAACTGCCCCGCCGTCCTCACCGAGAACCTTTTCCAGGACAACAAGGCCGACGTAGCCTTCCTGCTGTCCGAGGAGGGCAAGCACGCCATCGAGAGGATACATATCGAAGGAATCATCAGGTTTATCGAGGGGAGATGACCTCCCGCGATGGCTCAGACACAAAACATAGAGGCCTGCGGACCTTTTCTTGCTATGTAATTTGGGTGTGGGGCGGAAGACGGGTTCTTCTGCCCTTTTTCTGCGTTTTTGAGAGCATTTTCCGCCTTACGGGCGGCTTTTATGCGAAAAAGTGGTTAAAAAATAGTAAAAGTTACTACTTTTTACAATATTTTCTTATATTTGCAGCTGTTAATTTTTCAAAAACCCTAAAAGATAGACATTTATGAAGCAAATTGAGTTCAGACAGGCTAACAGGTCACTTGCCATCGTCGGCAAGGCCCCGATACCCGCTTACGTCGACGAGGCAGTGCCTCAAGTGGTCACATGCTGGCACCTCTCCTTCTGGGAGCGGCTGAAGGTGTTCTTTACAGGCAAGGTGTACTGCTGTACGCTCTCCAGGGAGAAGCGTCTGCAGATGACCGTACTCAACATCAACAAGGACGAGATTTTTCCGGAATGAAGAAGATAGGAATCATCGTGGCCATGGATATCGAGCTGCAGCTCGTCCTGAGCCGTGTCACCAAGAGGGAAGGGCCGAAGAGCTTCACGGGGCTGCTTGTCTACACTGGCCGTCTCGGCGATGACGAGGTGTACATCTGCCGTTCTGGCATAGGGAAGGTCAACGCAGCCATTGCTACCCATACGCTTATCACGGAGTTCGCACCGGACTACGTCATCAGTTCCGGGGTTGCGGGATCGCTTGACGAGAAGGTCGCCAGCGGAGACTGCGTCGTCGGCTCCGGAGTGAAGTACTGTGACGTCTGGTGCGGCGGCAACAACGCACGCGGTCAGGTGCAGGGTGAGCCGGAGTGGTTCCCGTGCATCGGCGTGAGCGCCAGCGGACGGGGGTTCGACAAGATCCTACGCAAGTACACCAGCAAGAAGCGCCTCTACGGCATCCACCGTGCGCCCATCGTGTCGGGCGACTGGTTCATGGAGACCATGGCGGACAGGATGAAGGCCAAGCGTGCCTGCGGACGCGCAAAGGCCGTCGACATGGAGTCTGGTGCCATTGCGCAGGTCTGCTGCCGCTATGGTGTTCCGTTCCTTCCCGTCCGCGTCATCAGCGACGTGGTGGGCGATCCTCAGCACGGCAAGAAATACGAGGGGTTCTGGCAGGATATGGCCGACAGGTCCTTCGACGTACTAATGGAACTAATCAAGGAGATAAATGGAGAAGATTGAGAGCTTTCAGATCGACCACCTCAAACTGGAGAGGGGTCTCTACATGCACAGGAAGGACAGCGTCGGCAGCGACGGGGTCGTCACGACATTCGACATCCGCATCTGCAAGCCGTACCTCGACTTCGTGATGGACGGGGCTGCCATGCATACCATCGAGCACCTCGGCGCATCCTTCCTCCGTTCCAAGAGCTTCTATTCCGACCGCATCATCTATTTCGGGCCGATGGGCTGCAAGACGGGGTTCTACCTTGTCATCAGCGGTGACCTCGGCGTGGAGGAGATAAGCGGCACGGTGCGGGAGATGTTCGCGTGGATATCGGTCTACGAGGGGCTGGTGCCTGGAGCAACGACGGAGGAGTGCGGCAATGCCGAGTACCATGACATCAACGAGGCAAGGCGCATCGCCCACCAGTACTACAATGAGGTGCTGCTGCACCTTGACGGCACCAACACCGTCTATCCGTTGAAATGTAACAAGAAAAACAATACGAAAACATGAAAAGACTATTCACTTCCGAGTCGGTGTCCGAGGGACACCCAGACAAGATAGCCGACCAGATAAGCGACGCTATCCTCGACTATTACATCCTGCACGACCCAGGCAGCCACGTGGGCTGCGAGACATTCGTCACGACCGGACAGGTCATCGTCGGCGGCGAGGTCAAATCGAAGGCCTCGGCTCCCGTGCAGGAGATCGTCCGCCGCGTCATCAGCCGTATAGGGTACAGGCACTCGCACCTGGGCTTCGCCGCTGACTCAGTAGGCATCCTCAACGCCATGCACCAGCAGTCGCCGGACATCGCGCAGGGCGTCGATGCTGCAGAACAGGGGGCGGGGGACCAGGGAATGATGTTCGGCTACGCCACCAGCGAGACGCCGGCTTTCATTCCGTTCCCGTTGTACCTCTCGCACCTTATTGTTAAGACTCTTGCAGATATTCGGAAGGCTCCACAGTCACCGATGGCCTATCTCCGTCCTGACAGCAAGGCACAGGTAACGGTAGAGACTGACGAGGCTGGACGCACGGTACGCATCAACACCGTGGTCGTCAGTACACAGCATGACGTCTTTGCACAGAAAGACAGGCAGATGCAGCGACGTATCGCCCATGACCTACGCGAGTATGTGTTCCCGAAGGTACTTGACAAGATCCCCAGCAGCAGCTGCAGGGAAATTGCAAAGCAACTTCTTGGCGGGGAGTACCGTCTGTTGGTGAACCCAACAGGACGATTCGTCATTGGCGGGCCTCATGGCGACAGCGGGCTCACTGGCCGTAAGATCATCGTCGATACCTATGGAGGCTATGCCCCTCATGGAGGCGGTGCATTCTCCGGCAAGGATCCTTCCAAGGTCGACCGCAGCGCAGCCTACATGGCGCGCTACATCGCCAAGAACCTCGTCGCAGCAGGAGTTGCCGAGGAGGTGACCATACAGCTTGCCTATGCCATCGGCGTGGCGCAGCCCGTCAGCGTGAACGTGACAACCAAGGGGAACCATACCTGCCTCAGCGACACGGAACTGTCGGAGCACGTGATGGGGATGTACGACCTGTCACCGTCGGCCATTACAAGGCGGCTCGGCCTCAGCTCGCCCATCTACGAGGAGACGGCGGCCTACGGGCACTTCGGACGTGAGACAGAACGTGTCGAGAAGGTCATAGGAGGCATAAGAGGCGACGTCGTCCTGTTCCCGTGGGAAGCCATCGACAGACTGGACGAGGTGATGGGGCACTTTGAGGAATACATGGCCTGATATAAGATAAACGCTTCATATTGTTTAGTTAGGGTTTATATCATCAGTGTGGAGCCTCCGGAACGTACTGCTCGTGACTTGCAGTGCTTTCTTGGGGGCTCTTTTCCGGTTATTCGTATTAATACGTTACTTTTGCACAAAAACAGGTTATGAACAGCGTGTTGGAGACTATACAGCGTTTTCTTTGCACCTACGGGTGGAGCTCGAACAAGGAGTTCCTCCTCTCGCTGTTCCCCTCGGCCAAATACAATGCAATGGGTGGAAGTGTAGGATTCGCAGCCGTCTCGGCATTCTTCGTACAGTATCTCGGAATCAGCCCCGCGCTGATCCCGTGCCTGGTCATCATCCTCGCCACGGAGCTCTGGACGGGCATCCGTGCCAGCCGGAAGAGGAAGGAGTCCTTCGAGTCCAACAAGTTCAGCCGCTTCGTCCTAAAGCTCTGCGTCTGGATGGTGCTCTTCTATACGGCGCACAGCTTCATGAACGAGTACAGGGGACAGGAGACGTTCGTGCAGATCCTCGCCTTCACGTTCTTCGAGGTGCTGAAGGTGTTCCTGATGTCACTGTTCGTCGTGGAGAACGTGACGAGCATACTGGAGAACCTCGCCGTACTCGACGGCAAGCCGAAGGATGCCTACGTGGAGAAGACGAAGGAGCTCTTCAACGCATTCTTCAAGGCCCTCAAGGGCATATTCACGAAGCCCGTAGGATATGCGGGCGGAACACACTACCATAAACCGGAAGACAATGAAGAACAAGACTGATTTTTTCCTGCCGATGCTGCTGATAGTGGCCGTCGGCCTCGCCTTTTCGACCTACAAGTTCTACGGTGAGCGCAAGGCCCTCAAGAAGAAGGTCGAGCAGCTGGAGCATACTGTGTCGAATATCGGCAAGAAAGAGATGACGACCACCACCGTCAAGACGGACAAGGGTGACGTCACCGTCGCGTCCGTGGAGCCGCTGAAGGCTACCGACAAGAACATCGGCGACAGGTACGGCAGGGAGATGGAGGTCGTCAGGGAGGCCAGCGGTGCCAAGAAGAAGGATGTGGACAACCTTTCCAGCGTAGGGGTCACCACCAGCGACAGTGTTACAGTCCCCGTCACCGTAGAGCCCTTTGGAGGACTCACGACTCACTTTTCCGACGACTTCACGACCATAGACGTCCGCATCGACTCGATGAAGACCGCCGCCATCAGCTATGAGGTGCGCGATAGCCTCGTCATTGTCAGCTGGGCGAAACGGCACAGCATCCTCTTCGGACTCATCAAGTGGAAGTCCGGGAAGCGTAGGATAGAGGCTTTCTCGAAGAACCCGAAGTCCACCATAAGCTCCTTCGAGGTGCTGGAGAGACTGGAATAGGCATGCCCGCATTTTAGCGATCTGTCTCCAGGGCCTGTCCCGACGAGGCAACGGGGCAGGCCGTCCCTCTTGCTTGGAATTTGTTACTCATAGAAATATTACAGGTATTTAATTTAGTTATGAATAGTTGACATCAAGTATTAGTAGTAAGGTTAGAGCAGGAGCCGTTCTCAGTGATGCGAGCGGCTCTTTTTATGCCTCCTCGCATATTTGATTAACTATAATTAACGTATTTGATTAGCATTTTTCTTTGTAAAAACTTGCATATTTGATTATATTTTCGTATCTTTGCCGTAGCAAATAAGATAATAATCAATCTTTTAAAACAGAACAGTTATGCCAAGATCAATTTTCAAACTCGACCTCCTCTTTGAGGACACCCGCAAGAAAGAGTTCGTAACTTTCGAAGGCTGGGACGGAACCGGCTACAACGGGGAAGGAAAGAACGTTCCCGTCTATATCCACAAGCAGAACGGAAAGCGTTACGTCCGCACCTACGCAAGAGGTTGGCGTTGCTACCACGAGATCACCGACCAGAAGCATCCCGTTTCCGGTGCCTACAAGCTCAACACCTGCGTTTTCATGGACGACCAACTGGAAAAGTAACCCCCTTCAATTCACAAAACAATGGCAAGGACGACGAAAATAAGAATCACGGGCATCTTCACCCACTGGCAGGGCCAGATGCGTGAGCGCTTCATGAACGAGACGCTTTTCCTCCGCACGGCCAGGAAAGTCGGTGACGAGGAGACGGTGAACAACTTCGTGCTGGGACAGCTCAGAAAGCACCAGCAGTATGGAGAGATTTCTTTCGATGAGTTACAGAAATATTAAAAAGAACAGAACAGTTATGGAAAATGAACTTTTGAACATCACCCTTTCAGACGGAAAGGTAGTACAATCCCCACGTCAGAGCTATGTCGTACAGGAATGGAACTGCGGCAAGTGGCAGAACGTCGCCGTATATCCGCCAACTAAGGACGGCTACCGTGAGTCGCATGAGAAGATGAACGCTATCGATAACGACAGCGCTAGAGTCATGCAGTTTATGTAACCTCTAATTCACAGGACAGTATGGAGACACCGAAGACAAAGACTATCATGGAGAAGCGCCTGGATAAGGCAGGTCCCCATATAAGGACGGAGCAGAGCTATTTTCTCCGTCAGTCGAACAACCACTTCGTGCTGCTGGAGGTCTGCGAGGCGCTCACCAGTCAGGGCTTCGAGTGCTTCACCGCACGCGATGAGTACGAGAGGGAGCACACCCACTACGTCAATGCCTACAGGGACGGCAAGCGGGTCCAGTTCGGGTTCTCGGAGGTTCCGTACCGATGGTGGGTCAACGACAGCAGCTACGAACACGGGGACTGCAGGGATATCTGCGGGAAGCACGGCTACGACTATCCGTTCGAGCTTGACTACATCATCAGCCGTGCCGTTACCTGCAGCCGGAAGGAACTGGAGGAGTATGAAAGGAAGAAAGAAGGGAATTTCTACGTGAAACTCGGAAATTTTCCCACGT
>Ga0310697_10000426_pt1 | contig 58381 bp, 37 predicted proteins | sample 172DNAGHGlowgp2_FD_203883 | JGI IMG/M metagenome (GOLD analysis project Ga0310697, IMG submission 203883) | Sheep rumen microbial communities from Palmerston North, Manawatu-Wanganui, New Zealand - 1728 DNA GHGlow gp2 (v2) (version 2) | ecosystem: Host-associated > Mammals > Digestive system >...
GCGTAGGTATCAATCGAATGATTGGTATCATGCTGATTATATTCCGGGTTCTACAGCGATAGACACAGCACTTAGGCTATGCGGAAGACTTGTCCGCACTTATCTAATCTACCCCATCATCGACATTGATTTCGACACCCTTATTGAACACTGCCTGCCAGTGGAGAACATACGCGTGGCCGCTACCACCGACACCTCCGCCACACTCATCTGGGATGCCGCCAACAGCCAGCACTGGGAAGTCCGCTACGGCATCCTGGGCATGGACTGGGAGGACTATTTCTCAATCTCCACCGCCACGCCCACCGCCACGCTGACCAGACTGAACACTGGCGTGCAGTACCGCGTCTTTGTCCGCGGATGGTGCCAGTGCGACAGCAGCTGGGGCGAATGGGCGGAAGGCAACCGCTTCACCCTCCAGCGCCAAGAGGGCATCGCCGACCCCGGCAACCTGGGGCGTTTCACACAGCTGCTGCCCAACCCCGCGCGGGATGTGGTCAACGTGCTGTCGTCCTACAAAATGAACCGCATCGCCGTCTACGACCTCAGCGGCCGCAAACTGCTCGAGCAGGCGGCCGACGGCATCTCCGCCATCGTTGACATCAGCCAGCTCCCCTCCGGCACCTACATCACCGCCATCTACCTCCCCCACGGCGTAGCCACCAAGAAACTACTGGTACAATAGCGCAAACACGCAACCACCCGTCTCCCCTCCCCCATCTGGCTGGCAATCACCAACCGGACAGTCCACATTATGCAACCACCACACCCAAATCAAAATGTTAAAAATGCACCAAACTTCTTGTATATATGAAAAAAAAAGTATATTTGCAAGCAGGAAGTATATCGTATAACCATACAAATATACATACATATTACTTATATTCAATTAATTATAAACACACAACACTATTTGAAAATGAAAAAAACATTATTATCAGCTATATTTTGTATTGTGGCCTTCCTGTCGACAGGACAGCCGATAGGAAAACTGTTTTTCAATCCAATTTCAGCGGGTAACAATATAAATATAGTCAGATTTGACCCTGTTACGGGTTTTCATGTTACCTGCTCGCACCCTGCTGCAAACTCTGTCCATTTTGCACTGACTGATATGACGGTCATGACGGACATCTTTGTGGCGAAAGGTTTTACAGTAAAAGATTTCGAAATAATTGATAGACTGGTCTTCTTTTGCGGGGCAACAACAAGTGGCTCCGGATTAATAGGATGGTTTGATATTGACAGCCTTTTCCATCATGGAGGCGGAGCCTATATCGATGCCACTCTATCAACTTATGGATTGGAATCTCTTGATAAAATAGAATTGTTTTATGACCAAGAAGGAGTCATCCACGTTGCCGGCTATGGCACATCCTCTTATCCCTATACCCCTCCTTATCCCTATTGCAGCCCCATGTTTCTTGCTTTCGAGGCAGTTGGAACTCCTGCAACAGGCATGCAATACAGGACTCTACAACTTGAGAACAATGCATGTTTTTCCGATGTTGTGGACATGACCGTAACAGATAATTATGTTGTGTATTTGGAATGGCAAAGAAGCCAAGAATGTTATGACCATTACGGTCTCGGAGTCATATTGCAGCCTTTCCCGAAATACAACATGTTTGCCTCTACGCCTTTCCCATACTTCTATTTCCAAACTGTAAATATCATCAATTTGGGCTACGCTGGGGACACTTACATAGTTCCACTAAATGACGACCCTCACTTTGCAGAACCCAGAATAACCCATATTCAAGATGATGAGGTTGCAGTATGTTCATTTCGAAGGAACTTTAACGTAACCTATTGGCCTTACAGCCTTACATGTCCTTCCTGCCAGATGCCTCTTGTGGAGACATATCTTGCCCTCCGCACTTACGACCTTTCGCCCATGCTTTTCAACAACACGGTTCTTATGACAGCGGCATCCATCGCAGAAATCAATCCCGATATCGTTAGCAGCATTGATGGGTTCAGGTATGATGCGCCATCAAATCATTTTGTGGCTCTGTACCGTCATAAAAACCCTTCCAATGTGTTCGAACACGCTGTTACAACAGTCGATTATTCCTTGGGTATTTTCCCCTCCTCAGCTTCCTCATTCTATCAAACAGCCCACAACACAACCACTCAATGGATACCTTGCAGCCTCTGCATGTCAGGTGGAAATGAATACACTGTCAGTGGATATTACACAGCCTTGAATAAAGAGTATACCTTCTGGCGGAACAATATCACGTCGCCCGTTCTCGGTAGATGCGACAAAAACCTCAAAAATCCAATGCTGCCCATTGACACATACATCGCCAAGACAGAAATCAACTATCACCTCCCTACAGCATGGTTCCCATTGGCATTTCCATATACCCCACAAGGCGGAAAAACAATACATGAAACTGCGATTATCTGTGAATAACCAATAAATAACACACCCTATTATGAAAAAAATATATTTCACCATTATTTTCCTCGCAATTGCAGCGGGAAGTACACGGGCGCAGCGCCCCGTGGGCGACACACTGGCTGGCATGTACTACGACTATTACAATAACGCCAGCAATCTAAACTGCTGGCCCATAGGTGAGTGCGGGGTGGGATGGAAATCCCATGTACGGGACTGGATATTAGTTGGTGCTTATGGCTTTCTCAACATTCATTACGAAACCCACCATGAAGGAAACTATATAGGTGGTATGCAAATGTACACCGACCGTCCATTGAAGATTTTAGGCATTGCTGTTTGCTCATATATGCAGCGACCCGCTGACACCACACTCTCTGATTACTTAAGGATCCTCTATACATCCGGTGAAACCGTCTCAGAGTATCTTTTCCTCAACACCCGCGACACCACACTAAGGGGACGCATTACCGACTCGGCTATCCTCTACAAGCCTACCGCAAACGGACCAGTCAAGCTGCAAGCCGGTGCCTGGAGAATAGAACACCCACACCGTTTCATCCATTTACCCGAAACAGATTCAGCTGACGTTAATTTCTCATGGTCTATTCCAGACCCAGTACTTCCCCTCTACGAAGTGATGTTCGACAGCGCTGTGGTGGTGGAAGACTCGTTCATCGTGGCAAGCACCGCCTTCAACAACGAGATGAGTCCAGGACTGGAAAGGCTTCCCTGTGACCCGTCTGTACAAGAGGTTATGCGATTGTGGGATCATAACCCCACAAGATTCTACCTAATCGAGTCGCCAAATACCAGAAACACTCACGGGGACTCAACAAGCATAGCATGGGTTAAATACCGCAATTATGGTTGGGCCAGACTATTTGGAGGCGATATGCGACCTGACGGGCGTTATATAGATGGCGTTTGGCATTGGCTACCAGGTGACACCATGCGTGTTTGCACGCGGGCATACCCATTTTTCCCCATCATAGAGGTAGGGTTCGACACCACCCTCTGCCACGAAGTGAACAACCTGCGCGTGGCCGCCCGTGGAGCCGGCAGCGCCACCCTGATGTGGGACTCGGGCGACGGCGGGCCTTGGATTGTGGCACATGGCAATATCAGCGACGCATGGTCCGACTTCATCTACGACACGGTTTCCGTCCCAATGATTACACTCACCGGACTCGAAACCAATACCCAATACTTCGCCGTTGTGCGTGGATACTGCAGCATAATAGATGACTACGGCAACTGGAGCGCACCCCTTGAGGTTGAAATCTACACCCCGGGCACCGAACCCGAAGGTATAGAACACCCCGGCAACCTGGGGCGTTTCTCACAGCTGCTGCCCAACCCCGCGCGGGATGTGGTCAACGTGCTGTCGTCCTACAAAATGAACCGCATCGCCGTCTACGACCTCAGCGGCCGCAAACTGCTGGAACAGGCGGCCAACGGCATCTCCGCCATCGTTGACATCAGCACGCTCCCCTCCGGCACCTACATCACCGCCATCTACCTCCCCCACGGCGTAGCCACCAAGAAACTTTTGGTGGAATAAGTGACACCAATACATCCCGACTGGAGAAAATAAGAAGAGCCGATGCCGGGCCGTTCCATAGAACGGCCCGACATCGGACATACATCGGAGGTATATCGGCCACAAAGGGGTGGAGGGGGCTCTCCCTATTTCTTGCGGCCGAAGCCGAAGTTGGGCAGTTCCACGCTCCGGAATGCCGATATGATGGGATTTACAGGTGCCTGCTCCTTGCCATAAATCTCGGCGATAAGGTTCTTGTATTTGTCCATTAATATGTTACGCCTCAACTTTAGGGTAGGCGAAAGCAGGCCGTTGGCCGACGACCACTCGTCCGCCACCAGGCGGAAGTTCTTGATTTGCTCGTGGGCGGCAAAGTCGCGGTTTATGGTGTCGATGACCTCTTTGTATTTTGCCTTGGTTTCGGGCATGGCGAGCAGGGTGCTGTTGTCGCGATAGTGCATGCGGTGCTTCAGGGCCCAATAGTGGAGGGTGTTGAAGTTTGGCGATATGATGACGGCGACACTCTTCTCGTTCTCGCCCACTATCATGGCCTGCTCTATGTATTCCGACTCGCGGAGCTTGTTTTCAAGCAGCTGGGGGGCTATGTACTTGCCTGCCGAAAGTTTAAATATATCCTTCTTACGGTCGGTGATGCGGAGGTAGCGCTGGCCCGTAAGGCCGCCTACCATTTCGCCCACGTCGCCGGTATGGAACCATCCTTCGGAGTCGATGACCTGTGCCGTATACTCCGGGTCCTTGTAGTAGCCCAGCATCACGTGCGGCCCGCGGGTCAGGATTTCGCCGTCTTCGGCAAACTTCACCTCTACCCCTTTCAGTATCGGCCCCACTGTGCCTATCTTCACGTAGCCGTCGACCGGGTTGTTCACGGCTATGACCGGCGAGGTTTCGGAAAGCCCGTATCCTTCATATATATATATGCCGGCAGCGGCAAAGGTGCGGATTATGCGCGGCTGTATGCTGGAGGAACCGGTAATAACTATCAGCCGGTTGCCGCCAAAACGGTCGCGCCAGTGACGGTAGACCATACGGTCGTAGAAGAACTGCGAGAGTTGGTAGCCCAACGAGACCTTCTTGAACAGGGTGTAGTCGTAGCGGGCACCGTGTTTGAAGGCGCGGGTGTATATCTTTTTACGGATTCCGGTAAAGTCTTTGCCGGCGGCATAGAGTTTGTCGTACACCATCTCCAGCACCCGTGGCACGGCGCAGAACCCGTGGGCATGAATTTCTGCCATGTTCTGCTGTATGGTGCCCATGTTCTCGGCATAATAGATGCTGGCCCCCTTGAGCTGGAAGTGGTAGTTCATGCTGCGCTCATACATGTGGTTGAGCGGCAAGAAACTGAGCACCCGGCTCTCGTGGGTCATGGGGTTCACCTTTTCGTGGGCGGTGAAGTTGGAGCAGATGTTGCGATGCGAAAGCATCACTCCCTTGGGCTGGCCGGTGGTGCCGGAGGTGTAGATGAGGGTGACCCAGTCGTCGGGCTTGATGGTGTCTTTCAAGTGGGCCACTATGGGGCTGTTCTTCTCCCGGCTGGCAATACCGGCCTTCAGCACCTCCAGCATACGGTGTTCGCCCTCGATATTGGCCAGGGTGTACACCATTGGCGGGTTTTCCATCTTCTCAAGGGCTGGCCGTATGCGGCGCAGCAGGATGTTGTTGCTCACAAATATGTATTTCGCCTCACTGTGGGTGAAGATATGCAAATAGTTGTCCGGACTGAGTGTGGGATAGACCGGCACGTGTATAATGCCCGTCAGGGCCAAGGCCATGTCCATGAAATTCCACTCCGGGCAGTTGCCGGAAATTGTAATCACTTTGTCGCCCGGCTGCAAACCCATTTCTATGAGTCCGTAGGCTAAATAGTGCGAATACTTGTAATAGTCGTGCGTGCTGTACTTCACCCATTCGCCCTTTTCCTTGCCGGCAAGGATGTCGGTTTTGTCGGGAAAGCGGGTTACAAGGTGATCGAGCAAATCGAAAATACGTGTTATTTCCATTTTCAAAAAGGTGTATGCTTAAGTATTGGAAACGAACACCCTTTCGGCTCCCCGGCGGGTTCCGTACCCACGGTGCCTGAGCCTTGGCTGCAATAGTATTGGGCTACCATTCGTCATGCTTTTTCGCGGTGTCGTTGTCTGTTTGTCGTTATTATTGGATTTGCAAAAGTACACTTTTTTTTAAATATATGGTTTTTTTTTGTACTTTTGCAACTCGTTATTAAGGATTACCTGTGGCTCTGCTTCAGGCATAATGGTTTAAAACTAAGGATTATCAATGAACATTATCATTGCGGGTGACGGTGAGGTGGGTTTCTATTTGGCCAAATCGCTTACCGAGCTAAACCACAACATCACTGTCGTGGACCCCAATCTGGAGCTTCTGAAACGGCTGGAGAAAGAGACCGACCTGCTCACCATCGCCGGTTCGTCCACTTCGCCACAGGTGCTTGCCGACGCCAATGTGGGCGACTGCGACCTCTTCCTTGCCGTGCTGCACGACGAGAGCATCAACCTCATGAGCTGCATCATGGCCAAGCGCCTCAAGGCCAAACGAACCGTGGCGCGCATCAGCAATGTCGAACTGCTCGCGCCCAAACAGCGCGATATGTTCCGCGAAATCGGGGTCGACGAGATGGTGTGCCCCGAACGCATCGCGGCCAAGGAAATCACCAACCTGCTCAACAACTCGGTGGCCACAGAGTTCTTCGACTTCTCCGGCGGCCTGCTCACCATGTACCTCATACGGCTCGAAGCCGACTCGCCCGTGGTGGGCCACAGCGTCCAGGAGCTGGTACACACCTACAACACCCTGCATGTACGCATCGTGGCCATTCTCCGCAACGGCGAAACCATCATTCCGCATGCCGGTCTCGTCTTCCAGCAGGGCGACCTGGCCTACCTTATCAGCCGCCCCAACCAGCTCGAAACTATCAAACAGGTGTCAGGCAAGCACGATGTGCATATCAACAAGGCCATGATTGTCGGTGCCGGACGCGTGGGCCGCTATGCCGCCATGACGCTCGAAGACCGCATCAGCATCACCCTCTTCGAGGAGTCACGTTCCCGCTGCGACGAGGCCGCCGCGCTGCTCAACAAAACCCTGGTCATCAACGGAGACGCCACCGACATCGAACTGCTCAAGGAGGAGGGCCTGCAAAACACTGATGCCTTCATCGCCGTGACAGACTCGTCAGAGACCAACATCCTCACCTGTCTCCATGCCAAGAAGCTGGGCGTAAACCGCACCATCGCCCTGGTAGAAAACACAGGCTTCATCAGCCTGTCGCAGGACATCGGAATCGACACCATCATCAACAAAAAGCTTATCACTGCAAGCTACATCTCCCGTTTCATTGTCAAGGGCGACGCGGTCAGCAGCAAGTGGCTCAGCGGCACCAACGCCGAGCTGATAGAGTTCAACGTGGGCAAATGGTCTCCTGCCACCCGGCATACCATCCGCGACCTCGCCCTGCCCAAGGGCGCCACCATCGGTGGCATCATCCGCGGCAACGAGACCATCCTCCCTACGCGCGACACCCAAATCAAAGCCAAAGACAAAGTAGTGGTCTTCGCACTGCCCAAAGCCATGGAGCAGGTGTCCAAACTGTTTGACTGACCTCCCACCCAAAAAAAGGCCCCCATCGTGTCGACGAAAGGTATTGCAAACAGCCATCTGCATCTCCGCAAGTTCAACTTCAGGCTCATCGTGCACCTGACGGGCATCCTGCTTACCTACCTGGCGGCCTCCCTTGCAGTGCCGTTGGCCATCTCCGTCTACTACCGCGATGGCATGCAGTTTGCCCTGGTCATGTCGGCCCTGCTCATCCTGATGGCCGGTCTCTTCTTCCGCAACATACTGGGACGCAAACGCAACTACGACCTCAAAGAGAACGAGAGCTACTGGGTCACCGTCATCATCTGGTTCGTCATACCCTGTGGTGGCACCCTGCCCTACCTCTTCACCGGTGTACTCGACTCCTTCACCGACGCCGTCTTCGAATCCTTCAGCGGCTTCACCACCACCGGCTCTTCTGTGGTTGCCCAACCCGAGACCCTGCCCCCCTCCATACTCGCCTACCGCGCCATCACCCAGTGGGCAGGCGGATTGGGACTGATGCTGCTCGTCGTGGCCCTGCTGCGCAAACTCACCCAAGGGGCTTTCCGCATCTATGAGGCCGAATTCTCCGGCACCCAGCAACGCAAACTCCACCCCCGCCTGGCCAAGAGCGTCACCCGCATGTGGACCATCTATACCGCGCTAACCGTCGCCCTGGCCCTCTTGCTCACCGTGCAGGGAACCCCACTCGTCGATGCCCTCTGCCTTGCCTGCAGCACCGTCTCCACCGGTGGCTTCCTTACCTCCTCCGCCGGGCTCTCCATTCTCAGCAACGGTGCCATCGCCACGGTGGCCGTGTTCATGATTCTCAGCGGCATCAACGTGGCCATCCTCTACCACTTCTTCACCCTCAAATGGCGTCGCTTGCGCGACGAGGAGCTATTCACCTACCTGATGCTTTACCTTGTCTCCGTGGCCGTATGCACCGGCGCATTCGTCCACGAAGGCAACAGTTTCGTGTCCTCGTTGCAATTCAGCATCTTCCACTTGGCCTCAACCATGTCCACCTGTGGCTACTACATCCCGCGCCCCGCACACTGGTCCTTCCTCGTAAGCGTCCTCACCTTTATACTGATAGCCATCGGTGCCTCCGCCGGCAGCACGGGCGGCGGCATAAAGCTCAGACGCATCATCATCATGGTGAAGTACATAGCCAACTACCTCACCCGCATGATTCACCCCAACGCTGTCTTCCACGTCATAATAAACCGCGAGGTGGTGGAGACCGAGTACATCAACAAGGTATTCGCCTTCGTCTTCCTCTACATCGTGTTCATCGCAGGCGGCGCCTTTGTACTCACCCTCTGCGGCAGCAACATACCGGCTGCCGTATGCATGGCCGCCGCCAACATCAGCAACCTCGGCCCCTCACCACTTATCAACAGCTTAGGCGCCAGCCTCGACTACTCCCTTCTGCCCGCACTCTCCAAATGGACACTCACCGTCCTCATGCTGGCTGGCCGACTCGAACTCTTCGCACTCATCGCCATATTCTCCCCAGCCTACTGGAGGAGAGGATAATAAACACACACAATGAAACGAGGCAACGACATAAAATACATCCTGCGGTTCCTGGGCATCGTGCTCATGGCCGAGGGCGCCATGATGCTCAGCTGCCTCATCCCCGCGCTCCATTTTGCCGACGGCACCTGGCCCAGCATCACCCTCTCCGGCCTGTTCACCCTCAACACAGGGCTGTTCCTCTTTGTCAACTTCCGCAAGTCACGCTTCCTGGCCAACCAACGCATGGCCTACCTCCTTGTGGTGCTTATGTGGGTGGTACTGGTCCTTTTCGGCACCCTCCCCTTCCTTTCCACCGGCACCCTGACACACTTCGCCGACGCCCTCTTCGAGTCCACCTCCGGCATCACCTCCACAGGCGCCACAGTCTTCAGCGCCGTGGAATGGCTGCCCGCCTCCATCCTGCTGTGGCGCAGCATGACCCAGTGGTTTGGCGGCTTTGGGTTTGTGCTTTTGGTGCTGGCCCTCGTCCCCTCTCTGGGCATCAACAAATACAGCCTCTACACCGCCGAGGCCTCCGGAGCCGACAACACCGGCAAGCAAACCACCTCCACCGGCTCCACCATGCGGCAAACTTTAGGCATCTACATCCTCCTCACCCTCCTCTTCGTCTTCATACTGCACAAAACCGGCATGCACGTGTGGGACGCCGTCAACATCACCTTCACCAACATCTCCTCAGGCGGTTTCTCCATCTACAACAACAGCTTGGAAGGCCTCTCCCACACACAGCAATACATCGTGGCCCTCGCCATGCTCCTGAGCGGCGTAAACTTTGCCCTGCTCTACAACCTGTTCACCATCCAGTGGGACAAACTGCGCCACAAATACGAACAGCTCCGCTTCTATCTCGGCCTGTATGGCGTAGGCTCCCTGTTTGTGGTGCTGGCCCTTGCACTCCACATGCACTACCCCTGGGCCGAGGCCCTGCGCTGCGGCATCGTGCAAACCATCAGCGTGCTCACCACCACCGGCTCCCTCGTGGCCGACACCTCACAGTGGTGGGTACCCGTCACCTTCCTCTTCGTCATCCTCTCCCTCTGCGGCGGCATGGCGGGCTCCACCTCGGGCGGACTGAAAGCCATGCGGGTGCTTATCCTGGTGCGCCATGTGCGCAAAATACTGCGCGACCGTCTCCACCCCCACGCCGTCAACCCCGTGCGCCTCAACCGCAAACCCGTCTCGCCAAATATCGTCAACAACGTGATGGTCATCTTCATGGTCTTCGTGGTCGTCATCTTCCTCGGCATCATGCTCCTCATGCTCAGCGGCATCAACGCCACCGAGTCCATCGGTGCCGTCATCGCCTGCATCACAGGCTACGGCCCCGGCCTGGGCACCAGTGGTGGCTTCGGATGCTATGCCGGTTTCACCAGCCCCGCCAAACTCATCTGCACCCTCCTCATGCTCATGGGACGCCTGGAATGCCTCACCGTCATCATCCTCCTTGTACCCGCCTTCTGGAAACGGTGAGCACCTGTGGCACAACCCTTCAACACCCATACGTTAAAAAATAATACACCGCACTCCTGCTGTATAGAAAAAAAGTAGTAACTTTGCAATTTGAAACAATAGCATCATGGAGACACCCATCATATCGCTCAAAGACGTGGCAATCAGCCATGAGGACGGCATACTGCTCACTCATGTCAACCTCGAAGTCAACCCCGGAGAGTTCGTTTACCTCATCGGGAAAAGCGGCGCAGGCAAAACATCGCTGCTCCGCACCCTCTATGCCGACCACGAAATAGCGAGCGGCTCCGAAGCCCACGTCTGCGGGTTCGACCTGATGCACCTCAAACGCCGACAAACCCCGCTCCTGCGTCGCAAAGTGGGCATCGTCTTCCAAAACTTCCGCCTCCTCAAAGACCGCAACGTATACGACAACCTCGCCTTCGTCCTCCACGCCACCGGCTGGAAACGCGCCGACATCGACACCCAAATCATGAACACCCTCCAGGCCGTCGGCATAGCCGACAAGGCACGCTCCTCCATCTTCCACCTCTCCGAAGGCGAACAGCAACGCGTAGGCATCGCCCGCGCCCTCATCAACAACCCCAGCCTCATCCTCGCCGACGAACCCACCGGCAACCTCGACCCCGCCACCTCGTCCGACATCATGCAGCTCCTCGTAAACATCAACCGGCAAACCGGCACCACCATGCTCATCTCCTCACACGACTTCATGATGATCGACAAATACCAGTCGCGCATGCTGGTATGCGAAAACGGCTCACTTGTCGACCCCCAGCAACAATAATTTTCACAAATCCCCGTTATACCGAAAAAACAACCGCTTCATGAAGAAACATATTCCCATCATCCTCTTGGCCGTGCTGATGCTCATCCCAGCCGCCAACGTGCAAGCGCAATACCGCAAAAAGAGACCCACCACCGACATCATCAAAGACGGCGAGAACCGCCGCCAGTGGCTGGGCAACAAGGCCGACACCAGCTGGCGTCCCACCGTGGGCGGCCTCTACGAGCAGGTAACACTACCCGATGCCGGCAAGAAAGGCAAGAAAACCGAACCCATCATCGACCTGGGCGGCAAGCACAAAGTCCGCGAGTCAGCCTACGACACCGTTTGGAAATTCACCGCCTTCGACGCCAAAACATTCTACTTCATCGACTACGACTACAACAAATTCCGCTCCCTCAAATGGAAACGCGACAAAGAACGCAACTGGGAAAACTTCGACCCCGTCATGGACTACCTCTCCAGCGCCGGACGCATACCCATGCACATCTGCGCCGTCTTTGCCGTCAACCCCAACATCACCGACCAAGACCAGCGCGACGAACTCATTGCCAACGCACAGATGGAAGCCGTCATCTCCCTCGACTACTTCCGCGACATACTCATTGAAAAAGAAATGAAGAACAAAGTCACCTACAAGGTGGCCGAAATCGACTGGCGCTACTGGAAGGACGCCGACTACTACATCGAACCCCAACCCACCGACGACCTCATCCGCGTAGGCCTCATTGTCGACTTCAGCTCCAAAAAGGTAGACCTCCTGCCCAGCGCCGCCAAAGGTGCCAAGACCTTTGCCGAAATCAAGTTCCTCCCCAACGACGCCACCATCCAGGACTCCTACATGGCCGAAATCGAAAGCCTTGCCTCCTACCTCAAAGAGGAATCCGGCCTCGAAGTGCTGCTCACAGGCTACTGCGACAACGTCGGCACCGAGACCTACAACACCGGCCTCTCGCGCCAGCGCGCCGTGGAGATTAAGAAACAACTCATGCGCCGCGGCATAGCCGAAAACCGCATCGAAATCATCGCCAAAGGCGAGGACGACCCCGTGGGCGACAACAACACCTACAGCGGCCGCCTGGCCAACAACCGCGTAACCGTAGTAATCCAATAATCTATCTTCTCTATCCAATCTATCAAGTCTATCACCAACAAACAACAATACAAGACACTATGCGAAACAGAGGGGTCCACGATTCCTCTGTTTCTGCAATACTGGTGGATGGAAACCGTGTGCCACGGCAAACCGTGGGACGTGGCACTGGTGCACGGCCCCAACGCACAAATCGTCGCCGCCATGCCCTACCACTACGGCACACGCTTCGGCCTCCGCTACATCCTCCAGCCCCAACTCACCCAACACAGCGGCCCCTGGTACCGGCCCGGCACCGACCCTGCCGCCGCCGCACCCCGCCTGGCACACCACTTCAAAAAACTCCACCCCCTCTTCTTCCAACAGCAGTTTGCCCCGGGCACACCCGTAGGCAGCGAATGGAACGGATACACCATCACCCAACGCCCCACCTACCGCATCGACGACATATCCGACCCCCTCCAAGTGTTCCACCGCTTCGACAAGCAGCGACGCCAGCGCCCCATCCGCCGCGCCGCGAAAACCCTGCACCCCGTCGCCCTCACACCCGAACACTTCGCCACCTTCCATACCGAATACTGGGCCTCGCGCGGACAGCACGACCAACTGCCACACGACCTAATGGTGCGCCTTATCCAAACCGCACTCCAACGCCGCCAGGGCATCCTGCTCGGCGTGGCCGACGCACACAACACCCTCCATGCCGCCCGCTTCGTGGCCTACGACAGCCGTTGCGCCTACTCGCTCCTCTCCGCCCTCAACCCCGACGGCCACGCCAACGGCGCCTCACCCCTCCTCTTCTGGCTCATCATGCAGCAACTGGCAGGGCAAACACAAGCCTTCGACTTCGAAGGCAGCACCGACCCCGGCATAGCCTTCTCCTACAGCCTCTACGGCGCACAACCCGCCACCTACTGCCGCCTCACCCGCTACGCCTCACCCCTGCTGCGCCCATTCCTGAAAAAAACAATCGAAAAATAACCCCCAAACACCCCGTCTGCTCCCAACACCCCGAGCAACCGGAACACTCCACACCCCACCATGAACATCAAACTCCTCGTCGTCTCCAAGACCGACACCCCCTACCTGCAGGAAGGCATCGACATCTACTGCAAGCGCCTGCGCCACTACGTAAACTTCGACATCGAAGTCATCCCGGCCCTCAAAGACCTCCGCAACGCCTCGCCCGACGAGATAAAGGAACGCGAAGGCACCCTCCTGCTCAAACGGCTGGAAGGCGCCGACCGCATCATCCTGCTCGACGAGCACGGCAAGGAGCAAACCTCGGTCGGGTTTTCACAATACCTGCAAAAACAGATGAACGCCGGCACACGCACACTGGTCTTCGTCATAGGCGGCGCCTACGGCTTCGCCCCGGCGATATATAAGGCTGCACACGACAAAATCTCCCTGTCGCAAATGACCTTCAACCACCAAATGGTGCGCCTCTTCTTTGTGGAGCAGCTCTACCGCGCCTTCACCATCCTCCACCACGAACCCTACCACAACGAGTAGCCCTCCGGCAAAGCCACACCTCCCCATCGGCAAAAACGCCCCCCGCCGAAAACGCGGAAACCGCAGGGGCGCAATCTTTACGTCCATCTGTGCCAAACGCCAGGCCGATGCCAGGCCGCTCGTTATTCCGCCCTTGTAGCACAGTTCTTCGACAGTTGTTCTATCAGAGTAGAACAACTGCAGACCAATTGCAAAACAACGGTAGAGGATGGAACGGCGATACAACGGGCCGCCCACGGCCGATGTAGGCAGTGAGCGTCGTCGAAGGCCGGAGGCACGGCGGTTAGAGAATCTTTTTGAGCGGGGCGGAACGGAAGGCCATGGTGTCGATATAGCGGCCCTCCTCGCCACGCAGCGCCTTGGCAAACTCGGCAAAGTTGCGGTGCTCCATATAGACAACGTTGTAGACATCGCCCACATTGTCTATGAAATGGGCGTCGCTGTCGGTGATGAAGTTGAAACGCTTGAGGTAGGCGAATTTCTTGAGCATCTCGTCGCGGGTGGTGAACCGATTGATTTCCAACCCGTCGGCACGGAGGTCGGGTGGCACGAAACCCAGCTGGCTGGTGAGCGAGGTGGTGCCCTTGTTCACATGGGCCGGGACAAAGAGGCCGCCGATGCGGTGCACCTCGTCGTAGAGGCCGTCGATGTCCACATCAATGGCGTTGAGCAGGTGGTAGGCCTCCTCGCCCACAATCTCGTCGTTCTCGTCGACGATGAGCTGGTAGCCGAAGCGGTCTTCGTCGTTGGGAATGGGTGGGAGATGGGCGTCGAGGAAGGCCTGGAACTCGTCAAGCTGCTCGTCGGTCTCGAAGTAGGAGAGGCAGTGCGCCTCTTCCTGCGAGGTGACCTCCACACCGCCCAGCACAAAGAGGCCGTTGGCACGGCCTATCTTCTGCGTCACCTTCACCTGCCGGGTTGTGTTGTGGTCGGTGATGGCAATCATGTCGAGCCCGCGCGCCAACGCCCGCTGGACGATGGCGGAGGGGCTCATCTCCAAATCGCCGCAGGGCGAGAGCACGGTGTGTATGTGCAAATCGGCCTTGAAGGGTGTCATCGGGTGGTCAGGAATTATGTTTCACAAACCGGGGGTCGTGAGCCTGGCAGGTAAGCGACCGGGGAGACGTCAGTTTTTGAGCAGCTCGTAAATCTTGCCGGCGGTCTCGAAGGTCTCCATGGGGGTGCTGAGGAACGGTATGCCCTCCTCGTTGCTCTGCTCCAGGGTGTCCTCGGAGGCGGTCTGCCCCTTTACCAGAATGACGCAGGCCAGCTCCTTGAGCGAGGCTATGGCCATCACGTTTTTGTGTACCTGGAGGGTCACCCACACGTTGCCCATCTCGGCGTTGCCCATCACATCGCTCAGCAGGTCGGACACATAGCAGCCCTCTATCTCGCGATCCAACCCATTGGCGCCCGAAAGCACCTTGAGGTTCAGTTTCTCTACAAGTTCCTTTACTTTCATAGTGTTGTTTTGTTTGATTTGAATGTGCAAAGATACAATTTTTTTTCGGATTACGCGTTATTTGGATGCAATTTGCACTAACGGTTCATTCCTAACGCTTAATTATTAGTCTTATACCATGCAATTCAATCTCTCCTATCCCGAAGTGGGAAAGTTCATCCACGACAAGACCGGCAAGGACATACCCCTGTCCTACGGCGGCCCGCACACCCTCCGCATAGCCTACAGCGTGCCGCTGATGGGTTCGGTGGGGCTCGACATCAATGTGGACCGCATCAACGGCAGCGACATCTTCCTTTCCTACAGCGGCGGGGCCGGCATCGAATTTATGGTGCGCACCGCCTTGGGACAGGTGAAGCGGCAGCCGGGGGCCGAACTGCTCAGTATTTTGGACGGCAACCGCCTGATGCTTTCGCTCGGCAAGAGTCCGCAGCTGGCCTCCCTCTTCGACCACATAGAGGTGAAGGACATCCATTTCGACGAGTTGAAGGTGATGGTGGATTTTGTGCCCAAGTCCTGACCTATGGAGCTGCATTATATTGACCACAGCTGCTTTGTCGCCGAGGAGGAGGACTGCCTGATTGTCTATGACTATTGGCGCGACCCCGACGGGCGCCTGGATGCCTTGCTGCACGGCGGCGACAGGGAGGTGTATTTCGTTGTGTCGCATTTCCATGCCGACCACTACAACCCGCTCATCCCCGGCTGGTGCGCCGCCCACGGCAACTGGCACCTGCTGCCGTCGTACGACACGGTGCGCCGCCGCCGCATCGACAAGAGCCTACCGTTGGCGGTGCTGCGATTCGGCGAGCAGGTGTCGACGCCCCATTTCCGGCTCGACGTGTACCATTCCACCGATGTGGGAGTCTGCACCGTGGCCACCCTGCGCGACGGCACAACCCTCTTCCACGCAGGGGACTGCAACAACTGGTGTTTCCCGCCCACGGCCGAGGAGAGCGACCAGGACCGCGTGAAGGTAAGCGACTACCAGATGGAAAAGCTCTTTCTCTCCATATTGCGCGACATCAAGCGCGACCACCCGCACATTGACCACGCTATGTTCCCCGTCGACCCCCGCCTGGGGCAAGAGATGCTCCGCGGCCCGCTACAACTGCTCCGCACCATAGACATCACCCACCTCCACCCCATGCACTACAGCTGGAGCCTCACAGCAGACCTCTGACCCTTCCGGCAAACGCATACACCTCATTGGAATAAACAACAAAAGGCATCCCTCAAAATAGGATGCCTTTTGTTTGCTGTATATACCAAAAACTACTTACTCAGCGGGGCTTGACGAACCAAACGAACCGCATATACAGTATTGCCGTTCATCCAATTTTGATGGTATTGCTGAGAGTTATCCAATGTAAAGATTGTTGCCTGTCTACTGCTTTGCCCTGTCGAAGTCCAGTATTTTACAGCCACACTATTACCATCGACATCAAAATCATTCATAGTCACTGGTGGAAAATCCCAAGTAGCACCTGATGCAGGTAAAAATGCACATCCTGCGTTTTCCAAAACCTGATAATCGTCCATTGACAGACTCTGCATGGTACGCCATGTACTATTGAGAGGCATACTATTGAATAAATAGCTGCCCGACGGTGCACCGTCATATGGGAATTGCACTGGCCAAGTTATTTGCGAAATACGACTCAAGTCTGCATTAGACGGCCAGCTGTCCGGGAAAATAATAATACCCTGCATGCCATTGGCAAGCAAAACTGGCAGGAATCTTACAGAGTTGAAAGTCTGCCCACCCGCTGTTATATTAATACCTGTCTGACGGTCACTTATAAGACAAGCGAATTCATCTGAAGACATTGTAAACCAAGTGTTGTCACCAAACACAGTTCCCCAGTCTTTGAACCAAGGTGTCGAACCATTTTCAACTACAGTGCTATTTTTACCATACTCATTGTATGGAGTGCTCCATCCAAAAAGATCCCAGGCATGGGCACTCTCCGGGTCATACAATTGACCGCTTCTCGGATGAAGTACATCATACTGGTGGTCGGCAAACTTCCAGTGTTCATCAACAAACTGCAGGTTACCTGGCGAAAAGTAAACCTTTTTTGTCGGGTGACCATTCGCATCAACAGCCACGGTGAAGACACCCAGACCCTCAGGTGCAGTGTAGTTCATATTCCCTGTGAAATCAACGGGTGTAACACAACCGCGTTTAATTTTAATGTATCCACTGGTGGGGCTCAACCTCACCTCATTGTATTCTGCATCGACAATGGTAATGCTGAAATTACTATATACTCCTTGGGGAAGGCGGATCCAAAACATTGTAGAGTTTGCAATCGAAACGGGCTTGCTAAACGTGATGTTTGTGGTCATCTCATCCGCCGTCAGCCCGGTGGTCTTCACCTCAAGCGTGCTGTCGGTCGGATTGACGCTGGTGTTGACAGTGAAAGTGCCGCTGACCTGCTGGTCGGTAGTAGTAAATTTGATGGCACGGATACTTTTACCATTTTGCTGCAACTTGAGCATAAGGGCACCGCAAAGATGCTTGAAACGGAGTGTATTGTTTGTAGTCTTGGCATACATCGGGAAACGCTTAAGGTGAATCATCGGAAGTCTGGCTGCCGCATAAGCATCCTCTGTTCCATGGGTGGATGCATCGTACTTGTCGGGGTCCCAGTTGTCAAGCACCTGATCCCTGTCGAGAACAACAGTATGTTTTCCAGCGACACCGTCCCATCCCGACTTGTATCCTGGATAGAAAGCGTAGAAAGTGCCTTTGCTCAGTGCCGGGGCATCATTCGTTGTGACAAGTTCAACTGTTTCGGCATACAGTCCTGCATCAGGGTCATTGGCGAATGTCGTATAACTTGCACCCGCCGGAAGCTGAATCTTGTAGTTCCTGCCTGTGTGCTTGTCATCCCACACCTTGAAATCGTCGCTGCTCTTCCAGTAGAACGTGCCGCCGCCGTCGGAATTGTAAGCAAAATAGGTCTTGCCGTCTTTGTCAGCAATCCGCTCCATCGAAGCCTTGAACTGCATACCGTTGAAATCATCTTTCTTGCAAGAGGTGAAGAATGAGGCAACAATTGTTGCTGCAAAAATAAAAATCGATATCTTTTTCATAATTTGAGCAATTCTTTTAGTTCAACACATGTCTCATTAATTGTTGTCAGAGGAAAGATCCCTATTCCATCCTGTCACTTGGTTTCCGTCTCCATAAACTCTCGCCTCCTCCGCTTTGACATCATTGGTATTGGTGCCGTCAAAGCCGCGCTCAACCGTAAACGAGACCATTTTTACGGTAGGTGAAATGTAAATTTTCAACTTTGTGTTTTTTTGCATATTTTGTTTCATTTTAATAAATTGTTTATTTTCAATCAGATAAGCTGATTTTCATTCAGCCTATCACATTTTTTATGAGTGCAAAGATACATCTTTTTTTTTGATTAGGCGTTTTTTTTAAAGAAAAAAATAATTCCATGCTATTCAATCTCTCTTATCCCAAAGTGGGACAATTCATTCACGACAAGACCGGGAAAGAATCCCGCTGGCCTGCGGCGGCCCCCTGCAACTGCTCCACACCATAGACATCACCCACCTCCACCCCATGCACTACGACTTCTGACCCCTCGGCTCAGTAAAGGAACACGATACAAGTATCATTTTTAATCACAAGACAGAGTCACCGCACATCAGGAAACGGCATACAGCCATGTTCGGCAGATGGCTGGGATACCTTTTTTTTCTCGCGGAGAGCGCGGACTGATTTTTGGGCACGATTTTCACGAATGGGTATCCGTGCCATCCGTGTTATTCGTGGTCCTTATTAGGCAGTTGCACGGAAGATGGTGCCTCACGCGGAAAACGCGGTGTGAGCGGGCTGATTTTTGAGTACGAGCTACCTGTCGCCAGTGTTTTTGCACCGGCTGGAGGAACGGCGATGTAAAAAAAGTAGAGCTTATTGTCAGCGAGTTGCGAGATTTGATGAAAAAATATTTTGCCAGTTGGGAAAATGTTCGTACTTTTGCATCCGCTTTTCGGGAGTGAAAAGTGCCAAAAACGATCTGTTAGCTCAGTTGGTTTAGAGCGCTTGCTTGACAGGCAAGAGGTCACAAGTTCAAATCTTGTACAGATCACCAAGCAGGGCGAAGGAGAGACTTCGCCTTTGTTATGAAGAGGGTCTGTTAGCTCAGTTGGTTCAGAGCGCTTCCTTCACACGGAAGAGGTCGACAGTTCGAATCTGCCACAGACCACCCAGAAGCCCCTGAAACAGGGGCTTTTTTTCATTTTTGTCATGTCGGGCATTCAGACAACGGGGTGCATTCTGGCAGTTACTCCATGTCGGGAGCGAGGAATTCTGATTTGGTCAGCTGTCTTTCCCTGATTTTGGTTGACGGTTTTTGACTGATACGGTTGTCTGTTGGTGTACTGGAAAGGATGACAATTTCCTGACTTCATTGACAGTCTTCCTGAAAGAGTTGACAACTGCGTGGACTCCCTTTCTTACCCATTTGTGAACCCTCTGTTAGGGCGGTGTTGACCCCCTCTCTGGAGCGAACCTACAGCGAACCTACACTAGACTTACTGCGAGGGAAAGAGGCTTCTCTTGAACGCTAACGAAGGTCATTTTCGAGACTCTGGAAAACTCTTATTAAGACTGCCAACTACCATAATGAAAAACTGCCAACTGCCATAATAAAAAACTGCCAACTGGCACAATGAAAAATTGCCAACTGGCACAATGAAATAATAAAAAATGTTTGTATATCAAAAAAAATATCGTATTTTTGCATTGTTAATTTTTGATGCAAAAATATGGATACTATTGACGGCTACAGAAATAGGGTTGCAGACCAATTGTTGCAAGATCAATTGGAGGCTGCAGGAGTGGTGTTGGTGCAGGGGGCAAAGTGGTGCGGAAAGACAACTACGGCAGTCCATGCAGCAAAAAGTGTGCTCTATATGGATGACCCTCGTCAGTTGCAAAACAACCTGCGACTTGCCGAGACCAATCCTTCGGCATTGTTAGAAGGACCGGCACCGAGAGTGATAGATGAGTGGCAGTTGGCACCTCAGTTGTGGGATGCGGCACGTTTCGAAGTGAGTCGGCGTGGGGCGTTGGGTATGCTTATTTTCACGGGTTCGGCTGTGCCTCCCGACACGAGCAAGATAACGCATACTGGAACGGGTCGTTTTGCGTGGCTTACCATGCGTCCGATGAGTTTGTGGGAGTCGGGCGAATCGAACGGGATGCTGTCGCTTGAATCATTGTTTGCGGGAACGGCGCAGGATGTTGCGGCAGCCGCGATGGATGTGGAGCGTATGGCATACCTTGTCTGCCGAGGGGGGTGGCCTCAAACGCTGAAAATGAAAGACAGGGCTTCGTTGCTGCAGGCAAGGAATTATGTGGATGCCGTATGCAATAGCGATATTACCCGTGTTGACGGAGTGGAACGGAATCCTACTTTAGCCCACCAATTGATGCGCTCGTATGCGCGTCATCAAGGTGGGCAGGTGCCTGTGAATACAATTGTGTCCGACCTTAAGGAGAACTATAACACTGAGGTTTCGGAGGCGACGGTGGCATCTTATATCAATGCGTTGAAGAAAATATTTGTGGTTGAGGATATGCCTGCGTGGAGTCCCAATCTGCGGTCTAAAACGGCTATACGGACTAGCGACACACGCTATTTTGTGGATTCTTCGATTGCTGCAGCATCGCTGGGCATTGGTCCTAAAGACCTGTTGGCAGACTTCAACACATACGGGTTGTTGTTTGAGACCTTGGCGGTTAGGGACTTGCGTGTCTATGCCGAGGCGTTGGATGGGCATGTGAGCCATTATCGTGACCGTAATGGTTTGGAATGCGATGCTGTGGTGCATCTGCGCAATGGCAAATATGGGCTTGTTGAGGTGAAGATTGGTGGAGACACGCTGATAGAGGAAGGTGTAAAGAACCTAAAGAAACTGTCACAGAAGATTGACTTCGACCGGATGAATGAACCGTCGTTTATGATGGTGCTTACTGCTATTGGTGACTATGCGTTCCGCCGCAGCGATGGAGTGTGGATTGTCCCAATTGCCGCATTGAAGCAATGAAGCACGGATACTGCTATAATAGAGGTCAGTGTGGATTTGGGATTATTTAATATTTAGCAGGAGCAATAATCAAATTATTTTGTGTAAATTTGCATGTTATAATTTGACTTGATGAATAGGCGTATTATATTCGTGTTCATTGCGTTGTTGGCAACAGCGTTGGGCTGTTGCAGGGGTGCGTTTGCCCAAGTGGTGACGGACTCGAACTGGACTGAGCGGGTGAAGACGGTGACGCTATACAAGAACGGGGTGGAGCTGGAGCCGCCGGTGTTGACTTTGGGCAGTAGGGACAGGCTGTTACTGCGTTTTGACATATTGGGAACCGAGACGGAGAATTACCGCTACCGCATACAGCATTGCAACAGCCACTGGGAGGTGGACGACCTGGAGCCCTATGAGTTTATGAACGGTTTTGAAGAGGGACCCATAGAGAACTACAACAGCTCGTTCACTACGCTGACAGACTATGTGAACTACTACCAATACATACCGTCGCAACAGGGTCAGTTTGTGGCATCGGGAAATTATGTTGTGACTGTATACCCCCAGGACGATCCGGACAGGATAGTGCTGTCCCGCCGTTTTTACGTGGTGGAGGGGACGCTGAAGGCCGACGTTACGGTTACTACGCCCTACGACAATGCCTCGGTACTGGAGCGGAGAGAGGTTGATGTGGCGGTATCAATAAACACCGATTACCGCGGTGACGCTTTTACACCGACACTGAACCCCGCCTACTGCGAGGTGGCAGTGCAGCAGAACGGCCGGTGGGACAACCTGCGGCGGCTGCCGTTCAGCGGCTTTGAGCGCAGCGATATGATGTACCGCAACCGCAAGGAGAATGTGTTTGACGGGGGCAATACATTCCGCTGGTTTGACATAAGCAATATACGCTCCACGATGTACAACGTGGTCAAGATAGAGCAATTAGGCGGGGAATGGTATGCGATACTCAAGCCTTTGGAAGACCGCTCGGGCGGCAACTTCGTTATGGAGCAGGTGCTGAACGGAGGGATGAAGGTGAATGTGTGGGACCGCACCAACAAACAGACGGAGGCAGACTACGTTTATGTGAACTTTTTGCTGCCAATGCAGTATCCGTTTTTGAACGGCAACATATACGTTGTGGGAGACCTGACCCAGTGGTGCATGGATGAGCGAAGCAGGATGGAGTACAACCCCGACCTGCATGCCTACCAACTGCGCCTGTTGCTGAAACAGGGATATTATGCCTACCAGCTGCTGTTTGTTCCCGTACACGAGAAAGAGGGGCAGACCGCAACCCTGGAAGGAAACCACTACGAGACCGCTAACCGCTACAGCGTGTTTGTATACTACCGCGGCCCCAACGACCGCTATGACCGCCTGGCCGCATACAAGCGGGTGGACGGATGAACAGGAAAAGTCGACCCAACGAATGATTAATCACTGAAAAACAGATATTTTATGCGTAGATTTCTGACCTTGTTACTTTATGTGGTTTTGGCCACAGTCGCCACTGCGGCACCCGTGTGGAACATGCCCGTTGCCGTAGAACAGCCCAACGGCGACACGCTTCATTGCTTTGTGTCGGGCGACGAGTTCTTCCACCGGCTGCACGATGCAGACGGATACACGATAGTGCAGAGTCCTACGGGAGAATATGTGTATGCCACACTGGAAGAAGGCGACCTGATACCGACCTCACTTGTGGCCGGCAGGGACGACCCCCGGACAGGCGGCCTTACGCCAAACCTGATGCCCGATGCCAAGCACCTGAAACGGCTGCACGACGCATGGTTGGTGCCGGAGAAGTACCGTCCTGCACCAGCCAAGACCCAAGGAGCCAACCACGGAACACTGAACAACCTGGTCATCTTTATCCGTTTCAGCGACGAGAGCAGTTGCACCACGTCGCCATTCAGCACTATAGACGCCATGTTCAACGATAGCACTGCCGGTGCGGTATCGATGTTCAACTACTTTTGGCATACGAGTTACCAAAACATGCGCATCCTTACCCACTACAGGCCGGAACCAAGCGGCAGCACCATCCTCTCATATCAAGACAGCCACCCCCGCAGCTATTACATGCCCTACAACAACAGCATCAACACCATAGGATACAACGGGGACGACGAAAGACGCACCCGGGAGTTTACCCTGCTGCAGAATGCCGTGAACTGGGTAAATGCCAACAGCCCAGTACCCACAAGCGTAAACTTGGACACGGACAACGATGGCTTGATCGACAACATCTGCTTTGTGGTGAGTGGCACCTACACGGGATGGAGTCAACTACTGTGGCCACACAAATGGGAATTATATGACCGGAATGTGTACATAAACGGGAAAAGGGTTTATACCTTCAACCTGCAACTGGCGGGGTCGGGAAGCCACTATTTCAGCGTAAGTACGTTCTGCCACGAGATGACCCACACCCTGGGAGCTCCAGACCTGTACCACTACGAGAACTACACCAGTGTATCGCCGGGCGGTACGTGGGATTTGATGAACAGCAACCAGACACCCCCCCAGCAGTCGAACTCGTTCTTCAAGATCAACTATCTGAACTGGATAGACAGTATACCACAGATTGAGGACACCGGCACCTACACCATGCATTCGCTGGCCACAGGACCCAACCACGCATACAAGATTGCATCCTCCTCTCCCCACGAGTGGTATATACTGGAATATCGCAACACAAGTGACACCTTCGACTCATCAATTCCCAACCGGGGCATGTTGATATGGCGCTACAACGACCTGAGCACCGCAGACAATGCCAATTTCGACTTCTTCAACACTCCCCACCAGCTGTGGCTGTTCCGACCCAACAGCAACATCGACACCATTGACGGTACCATAGCCAATGCGGCATTCGGTGTGAACAACCGCACTCATTTCGACTCCACATCCAACCCACGTCCCTACCTTTGTGACGGTACATTCGACAATTCATTCAGCATTACAAACATACAACTAAGCAGCGACCTCAGCACCGTCAGTTTCACTTTCACCCCCCACACCCCACCTGCATGCGGAAGGGTGAGCGTCTTCCCCATTAGTGAGGACTTTGAGGACGGAACAGAGGGCTGCTGGCAGTTTGTAAGCAACAATAGCAATAACATGGACCGTGCCGGTGTAGCCGACTACATCAGAGCCAGCATTCAACCACACGAAGGCAACTATATGTTTGGGTTCAGCAGCTACCGCTCGGCCTCGGACTATAACCAATACCTCATCTCGCCCAAGCTACAACACAGCCACCCATTGAACTTCCAGTTCTATTACCGCCGTTCGCACAGCACAAACGAGAGCTTCCGGATACTCAGTTCCTCATCCACAAAATCGCCCGGCGCCTTTACGGACACACTGGCCGACGTGGAGGTGGCAACCACAGGGTGGCACGACATCCACGTAATGGTGCCACCAACTGCCAAGTATGTGGCCATCAACTACTACTCCAACAACAAATACTACCTGTATGTTGACGAGTTGGAGTTGCGCGACTCGCTATACGGACCCAACGACACAGTGTTGCGCGACACCACATACATCTATGTGCAAGACACGCTCACCCGCGTGGTGTATGACACCACCATTGTATGGGTTCACGACACCTTGACCCATGTCACCACCGACACCCTATATACACACCAAACAGACACGGTATACTACTACGTGACTGACACAGTGGAGGTGACCGTATACGACACTAACATTTTCACACCCGAGACACACGAAGTGATGATAGTTTCCAACGAAGAGGGGCGCGGCAAGACATCGGGCAGCGGCATCTTTGTCCACAATACTCAACTGGAGATAGCTGCCATAGCAAAGAGCGGATTCCGCTTTGACCATTGGATGGACGGCAGCCGTGACAACCCCCGCACAATAGTAGTTGACAACGACCTGCTGTTCAGTGCCTATTTCGTCCCAGGCGAAGGCCTGCCCACTGCAATGGCGAAAAACATTATCACGCTGCACGACACAATAGTAATTCACGACACAGTGTGGATCACAACACATGCAACCGCATATGTGGTACGCCACGACACCACCTGGCTTTATGCCCGCGACACCCTACTGATCACACTTCACGACACCCTGCCAATGCCCATACACGACACCTTTGCCATCGAAACACATGCGCCCTTTGACTACGACTCCACCCATTACTACACCCTCACCGTCCTCTCCAATAACGAAGCCATGGGCGTAGTTGCCGGCAACGGGCTGTTTCCGCTCGGCACGGCCGTACAACTGGGAGCCATAGCCGCCCCCGGACACCACTTGGCGAGCTGGAACGACGGCACAACCGACAACCCCAAGACCATCACCATAACCGGTGACGAGACCTATATTGCCACTTTTGAAACAGGCGAGCCTGTCGCCATCGACCCGACTGTTACAATCAGCCCATACCTTGTGTATGTTCAGGGGCGGCGCATTGCCATCAAGGCACCGGGTAATTTGAGTATGGCGGTGTACAACACCATTGGGCAATGTGTGTATGCCAGCAACGGGACAACTGCAGAGCACACCAACACCCGCTTCACTCCTCCCCAACGGCCGGGGCTCTACCTTGTACGCATTGGTTCCGGCACACCGCATAAAGTAATTGTACTCAACTAACCACAATCTATCAAGACACACATGTCCAACATATACCTTGAAACCTATGGATGCCAGATGAATTTCGCCGACAGCGAGATCGTGGCCTCGATTCTCCAAAAAGCGGGGCATACCGTTGTCAACGATGTGGAGCAAGCCGACTACATCCTCATCAACACCTGCGCCATTCGCGACAATGCCGAGCAACGCATCCGCAAACGGCTGCACGACCTGCGCGCCCTGCAGCAACGCCACAGACAGCTGCGCATTGGCATTCTCGGCTGCATGGCCGAAAGGCTGCAAAGCCAACTTATGGTAGAGGAAGAGAACGTAAGTTTCGTGGTCGGCCCTGATGCCTACAGGCAACTGCCCGGCATACTGGAACAGGTACGACAACAGGGGGTAAAAGCTGCCGAGACCGAGCTCAGCACCACCGAGACCTATGCCGATATAGAACCTGTAAGGGTGGCCTCGAACGGTATATCGGCCTACATATCCATCATGCGGGGATGCCAAAACTACTGTGCCTACTGCGTAGTGCCATACACCCGCGGGCGGGAACGCAGCCGCAACCCCGAAACAATAGTAGCCGAAGCCCGCAGCCTGTTCGACCAAGGATATAAGGAGGTAACACTGCTGGGGCAGAATGTGAACTCATACCGTTTTGGCGACTCAGGCAGCGACGAGGTGGATTTCCCCGAATTGATGCACCGGGTGGCAGAAATCAGTCCCCGGCTGAGGGTGCGTTTTGCCACCTCTCATCCCAAAGACTTAAGCGACCGACTGCTCCAAGTCATGGCATCGCACAGCAATATATGCAAATGCATCCACCTGCCGGTACAGAGCGGGAGCGACCGTATGTTGAAACTAATGAACCGGCACTACGGCTCAGCCTGGTACCTCGACCGCATCGCCGCCATACGGCACTATTTGCCCGACTGCTCCATCACCACCGATGTCATAGCCGGATTCTGTACCGAGACCGAAGAAGACCACCAAAAGACACTTGACATCTTCCGAAAGGTACGCTACGACTACGCCTACATGTTCAAATTTTCCATGCGCCCCGACACCTATGCTGCAAAACACCTGACCGACGACGTGCCAGATGCCGAGAAAACGCGCCGGTTGGAAGAGATAATCGCGCTACAGGGACAAATAGCCCTCGAAAACAACCGGCTGGAGGTGGGAAAGACCTTCGAAGTTCTGGTGGAAGGAGAGTCGCACCGGAGCAAAGAGCAGCTTTTTGGCCGTAATAGCCAGAACAAGGTTATCGTGTTCGACCGTCACTCCATCCAACCGGGAGACTATGTGCATGTAAGGGTAACCGACTGCACCGCCGCCACCCTCAAAGGCGAAGTGATTGACGGAAACCTCCCTTGTGGACAATAAAACAACAGCAACCGCGTTATACAAGACAATATGGAAAATCAATTTTTCAAGAAATACCCCCTTGTAAAGCATCTGCTATACATGCTTGTGGTGTCAATAGTAATTGTCGTGCTGGCCTTTCTGCTTGTCAAGACCGTCGCACGCCAAGGCAAAGAATATGAACTGCCCAACTTCTGCGGTACAGCCCTTGAACAACTCAAATCCGACAACCCACTGCATTTCACCTATGTTGTCATCGACTCAGTCTATGACGCGGAAAGCGAGGGAGGCATCGTAATACAGCAAGACCCCAAAGCGGGCACGATGGTCAAGACCCATCGCAAGATATATGTTACCGTCACCACCTTTGCTCCTTCGGACGTTGTGCTGCCGGAACTCTCAAACATGACCGTGCGCAGCGCCGTATCCGCCCTCGAAGCGGCAGGACTCCGTTGTGGACGGCTCTCGTTTGTAGACAGCCCCTACCGCAACGTCATCCTGGAATGCACCAGCAAGGGCAAGATGGTTTATGCCGGGCAGAAGATGGACCAGGGGGCTGTTGTCGACCTCACCGTGGGCCAAGGAGAACAACCCGTGGGTACCCGCGTACCCTTTGTCATTGGGCAGGCACCCGCCAAAGCCCGCAGAGGCATACTCTCTGCATCGCTCAACGTTGGGCAGGAACACTGGGAAGACGTAACCGACCGCAACAGCGCAGTGTGCTACAAACTTTACCCCGACTACACCGGTGTGACACGCTACCCACTGGGCACTTATGTGGACGTGTGGTATTGTGACGCCACCGAAGCCGACGTGGAACGTATAATCTCAAACTTCAAGGTCGACTCAACCCAGATATTCACCACACAATACGACGACTACGAAACCTTCGACCCCGATGAAGAATACGGGTTTGACGATGGCTGGGACTGGTAAATGAAACGATACGCCTCAATATTACTATGCTTGGTGTGTTGTGCCGGCTTGTCGGCGCAAGAGGCACTCTCCACACTATGCCGCCCTGCGCCACTGCAACACAAAGGAAGTGATACCGTCCTCACTCTGCCCTTTTTCGACGACTTCTCCAACGCCACACAATCCACTGCCCTATGGTATCCGGGCGGCACGTTTGTAAACCGAGGCTATGCCCCTCTGCCTCCCACTGTCGGCATGGCCACACTCGATGCCTACAAGGCCGACGGTACGCTCTACCCCACCGCAGTCACTCAACTCTACACCGGCGACACCCTGACCTCACTCCCCATAAGGCTCGACTCCCTGTTCCAGCCCTACTCCCGCCCACTCGCGGCAAGCGACTCGGTATACCTGAGCTTCTTTTACATGCCCGGAGGCGGATATGGCAATATGTGGGAACGCATCGGCGACACCCCCGAAAACCAGGACTCCCTGATTCTTGAATTCTACGACCCCACCCACCAAAGCTGGGAACGCGTGTGGGTAACACCCGGCATAGCGGCCGACACCCTCTTTGCGCGCACCGGTTCCTACTGGCAATTCGTAGACATTCCACTGCTGGATCCCAAATATTTCCAACCCGGTTTCCAGTTCCGTTTTTGCAACTTGTGCAGCCTTGACAACATCAACAAAAACGGCATTCTCAGTAATGCCGACCAGTGGAACATCGACTACGTTTACCTCAACCACGGCCGTCACCTCCACGACTCCGCTGCACGCGATGTGGCCTTTGTATCCACAGCCCCCTCATTGCTCAAACACTATCAAGCCATGCCCGCACGACAGTTCCTCCCTTCCGAACTGACCGACAGCCTTCAGCTCACCATCACCAACCGCTTTACCCAAGAGCTCGCCACCGACTACGGCTACCGCATCTACGACAGCCAACACCAGTTGCTTCACACTTACGATGGCGGCTACGAGAACACACCTGTCTACTGGCTCGCCCATGACTACCAAACCTCACCGTCGCATGCTCACCCACCCCTCAACTACACACCCACAGTGCCGCCGGACCGCCCCACCACCCTCACCATCATCCATGGGCTGCGCGAAGGTGTTAGCGGCGACCCCTACCCTCAAAACGACACCATAACCTACACCCAAACCTTCGACAACTACTACGCCTACGACGACGGCACACCCGAAAACGGCTATGGCATCACATCAACCAGCAGCACTGTGCGCCTTGCCTGCCGATTTACACTCAATACCGAAGACACCCTCACGGCACTGTATCTCTATTTCAACCACACATACGCCGACCAAAACAATAGCATACGTTTCTACATCACGGTGTGGGACGATGCCGACGGGCACCCCGGCAACATCATCTACCGCGACTACGACCGCAGGCGCCCACTCTTCGATGGCTTCAACCAATACGTCCGCTATACACTTGAGCAACCCCTTGTGTGCAACGGCACAATATATGTGGGTCTGGAGCAAACCACTGCCGACTACCTGAACCTGGGATTCGACCGCAACCACAATGCATCACAGCACATCCTCTACCTCACAAGCTCCGAATGGCAAACCAGCATATTGCGCGGGGCACTTATGCTGCGTCCCGCATTTGGCCATCGCGCCACACTGGCAATCGCACCCCCGCCTGCCGACAACTCCACCATTACCCTGCAAGGCAACCGTATAGCCATCCGTTCCAATTCGGCAGCACACACAACCGTATACAACACCAAAGGCCAGATAGTATTTGAGTACAGAACCCAAGGCTCCTCCACCCAATGCACAACCCCGCCCCTACCCTCCGGCCTTTACCTCGTTCGTGTTGGCAGTGCACCCGCACACAAAGTCATCATCCCCTAACATCTCAACCCAACAGTCATGACAACCGTTGATATCGACACACCCCTGCTGCAAGACGATGCCGAGCTGTCCGAAACCGAACTCTACGAGCACCACCGCATACAAGTAGACAAAGGCCAGGCCATGCTGCGCATAGACAAATACCTGCAGATGCGCCTCGAAGGCATATCTCGCACCAAAATACAAGCCGCAGCCAAAGCCAACTGTATTGTGGTAAACGACCGTCCAGTCAAATCCAACTACAAGGTAAAACCCTGCGACACCATCAGCATCCTGCTGCCCGAACCGCCCCACGAAACCGAACTACTGCCCGAACCCATACCCCTCAACATCGTTTATGAAGACGAAGACGTACTCATTGTAGACAAGCAGCCGGGACTGGTGGTACACCCTGGCTACGGCAACTTCACCGGCACACTCCTCAACGGTCTAATCTACTACCTGCAAGGCAAAACCACACGCGATGGGCAACCGGCTCTACCCTATCTGGTACACCGGATTGACAAAGACACATCCGGCCTCCTCCTTATCGCCAAAAACGAAGACGCGCAAGTGGTTTTAGCCAAACAATTCTTCGACCACACCATCGAGCGGAAATACACCGCATTGGTATGGGGCAACTTTGACGAAGACAATGGTACCATAACTGGCAACCTGGAACGCTCACCCCAGGATCGCCGAATTATGCACGTCACCGACGACCCCGAACGCGGCAAGCACGCCGTCACACACTGGCGTGTGGTGGAACGCTATGGATATGTAACCTTGGTGGAATGTATTCTTGAAACCGGCCGCACACACCAAATACGCGCCCACATGCGCCATATCGGCCACCCGCTTTTCAACGATGCCGCCTATGGCGGAGACCGCATCCTCAAAGGAACCACCTTCTCGCGCTACAAGCAGTTTGTCGAGAACAACTTCCGCCTGCTGCCCCGCCAGGCGCTTCATGCCTTTATCCTTGGTTTCGAGCACCCCGCAACCGGACAACACATGCACTTCGAAAGTCCCCTACCCAACGACTTTGCCACTGTCCTTGACCGTTGGCGCACCTATGCTTCCAACTCCTCCGCCATTGAATAGGTCCACCCTCACCCCTCAAAACCATTAATCTCTCACATCAGTGCCAGTGGTCTACTCCACCACCAGCCTCCGGCACACCGTGCCCCCATCGGTGACCACCTCCACCACATACATCCCCGCTACAAGGCCGCCCAGGTCCAGCTCCGTTGTTCTGCCCTTCACCCGCCGATCCATCACCGTAGTCCCCAGTGCATCATACAACGTCACACGCCGCAACCCCGATGTCGCAGTCACCGCCACACTCCCGTGTGCCGGATTGGGAACCACCTGCACCCCTCGCTCCACCTCACTGGGAACCAGCACACCCGCCTCGCCACGCAAACGAAACACTCGCCCATTGCTCCACGCGCTCCACTTGCGGCAGGCCGTGCAGTAGCCCCGCACATACACCACATACTCCACCGTATCCTCCAACCCGTCCAGCACCCGGCTCAAAGCCGTTGTGGTAACGATTTGTCCATCCTCAGGCTCGGTACCCACCGGACCGTAAGACAGCTGCCACTCGCCATGACCGCTCAGGGTGTCGCCAAACCACGAGCAGACAGCCATGACGTATCCCGTCGAAACGTTAAACCCCTCCACCTCCGGACAAACCATCGTATCGCAGTGCAGATACCACCCTGTGGAGTCTATGATGGGAAAAACGAACCATGTATAATTAATCGGACCATAGAGCCATCTGTTTGTCTCAATATCATATTCGGCCATTCCAACAAACCAACAATTTGGCATATAGGACCACAACAACTGGGAATATGCAAAAATCAAATCCTTATTGGGGTGAATAGGAGCAAAGCCTACATAAAATGAATCATCCACAGTAACCACAGAGTCAAACAAAACCTCAGTGACAGGGATAATCCAATCCCCATACCCCAGCCATGGACTGTAGGATTGTCCAAATGGAAGTTCACCGCGATAATAGCCAGTAACCTCCATCCACCTGTCCGTTATGTTCATATTGACTATCTGGCTGGCTAACGGAATCAACATACTGTCACCGGCTTCATAAATCTTGAGCCGGAACACACTGTCCGAATAGAAAAAAGACGTACCTGCAACTGTATCAATATAAGATGGGTCAAGTGGCTTAGCACATATTGCAAGACCCTTAACCCGCAACGTGGTATCAGTATAGAAACGGCTTGCACTCTCCCCCTTTGTACCCACTGTTGCATACCAGAAGTCAGGGCACACTCCCTGCCAATTGTCATTGTTGTAAAAATATGTAATCTCATGCCCAACAATTGTATCCAACGGTGAAACATACGGCGACTGCGCCCGCAAAGACACAGCAGTGGCAACAACTGCCAAAACCACTATAATATCTTTCTTATTCATGACTGTTCTTTTTTATTCAGGATTCGACACATTCATCACTCCACAATCTATGATTATTGACGACTGCGTCACCGCACGAATTGCATTATAATGGCGGATGTACAGATTGTTTTTGTTTTGGAATGGCAGACTCGACTGTAGCATTTCGCCCTTTGGCCACGACTTTTCCAGCACCAGCGTTTCGTTGCACCCAGTGTTATTGAAAAAATGGCTCCAAATAGTTGCACGGACCTCCCCATTCCCGTTTTCAAGCCAGCCGCTTGCCATCTTCCGGTACACATTGTCTCCCGGCGAGTACGGATTGACCATATATCCCCCTTTGTCAATGGAATGCAACCCATATGCCCCGTTCGCTATCAGCGGATACGTAAATGTAAATGTGGAGAAAGACGACCTGTCTAACCTGGCTATGCCGTCCCTTCCTCCATCTGCCAGCACCTGTTTGACAATCATAAGCAACGAATCACTGGCTGCATCGTACCGGATATCCCTCAAATAGTGAATATCATCCCTACTGTCGACTATGTTTTGAACCACATATGGACTTCCCGCCACTATCTCTATGTCTTTCACCGTAACCCCCGTTTCGCCCCATAGCTCAACCGTGCTGGCAAGTGCCACATGGTCTCCGGTTGTGTGCATCAGGCATATCGGATATTCCCCGTGCCCTCCCGGTTTTTCATAATCGTCACCACTGTATGAAAACGTGGTATATTCACAGGTGTTACTCCCCATGCAATTGGAAAAAATATGATGATTTGTCGGACACGATGCCGTAGGACATACCTCCGACGGTTTATCCAACACCCTCAGAATTATATTGGTACTATGGCAGACATGAGCTGAAGCTACTACATAATTGTCCGTGACGGCCACATCGTCGTAGCACTCTTTATCGTCCGTATACATATATATGTGATTCCATGCCACGGTCGCCTGATACCTCCAGAAATCGGCTATATACGAATCCGTCCTGCTGCTGTAGGGCGGCTGATAATCCCCAACCACTATTGCATGCACCCCGCCTGTTGCCCTGAATACCTCAAGCTTTTTAGGCACCAGATAAACAGCCGGTGGCGTTATCCGTCCTACTCTCAAATTTATATTTCCTGTGAAAAATTGCTGCAGGGCGAGAATATTCAACACAGAATAGTATGGCAACAGTGTTCCGCAATAATACAACGTATCGTCAAGAATTTCCATGTCTGTGACATCCTCATCAACACCAATCGAATACACACTACCCATATTCATATTTACCAGATGTAGGTGATTCCCGGCGGTTGACGAACCTGTATACACCACGCTCCACTCGTTGGTGTACCTCCGTATGATTGACGTGTCGGCCATATAATTGGCCGACAGCTGCGCAATGTAGTCCTGACCGTACAGCACCATACTGAATGTTGAAAACAAAATAATTAGCAACCCTTTCATGATAAAAATAATTATTTTTCCATTGTGCAAATATACTTTTTTTTTTTAAATAACAAGAAAATAGCCAATATTTAACAATTCATTCTGTCCGGCCCAAAACACATCTCCGCAAACAATGCACCGTTGTAGCCCCAATAAATCGTCCGAACATCTTCAGCACTACTTTGCCAATTCTTCCTATCATAATCGAAGAACTATGGACTAACTGTCGAATATGTAACGAGGAAGGAACGGGCTTAGAACGGGCTTTCAACGGCGCGATGGGTGCGACTGAAATATGCACCGCTTCGGCAACGGTTTGCCAAACTATGGCATAGTACCCGCCGACCGCTACACAGCGGGGAGCCATGTGAGTCGCGCTGACTTTTTTCGGACGCAAAAGCCACGCCATTCCACGAAAAATGCGTATCTTTGCAACCTGACAGAGGTGGCAGCCCCTGGGTAATGCCACCGGCAATACAATGAAAACAAGCATACTATGGCTGACAATTACTTGGAAAAACGATATGAGGAGGTGTTCGGCACGGGCCGAACCAAGTTGAAACGGGTGGGACACACCCTCGACGAGTTGCTGTTGCGCAACCGCAGCCAGCGCGGTTACCTGAAAGACTATGTGGTGAAACGCGAAGAGCTGGAACGCATCGTGGCGGTATGCAACAAGGTGCCTTCGGCGCGCAACCAGCAGGTGTTACGCTTCAGGTTGGTGACACGGGACACGGGAGCCGACAAGGTATTGGAAAACATACGCCTGGGCGCCGCCCTGCCCGAATTGCACCTGCCCCTGCCGGGCACTGAGCCTGAGGCCTTCATCATAGTGTGCAGCACGGTGGCCGAGACCAAGATGGTGGACATCGACTTGGGGATTGCCCTGCAAAGCATGCTTCTTAAAGCCGTTGAGATGGGGCTGAACGGCCTGGCTATAGGTGCTTTCAACAAGGCTGAACTGATACATAGCCTTAACCTGCCACTCGAACCGCTGATGGTAGTTGCCATAGGCAAAGGCATTGAAAAGATAGAGCTGAAGCCCATCGCTCCCGACGAAAGCCATGCCTACTACCGCCAGGGGGGCATACACTATGTACCCAAGGTGGGTTTAAAGGATTTGATGATTTAGCCTATTTGTAGAACAGGCCCTTGGGCTTGGCCTCGGGCGCATCAACCACGCGCAGCAACTCTTGCTGCACGGTGGCCATGAGGTATAGGTTGAGTCCGGATATTTCGACGGCAAAATTGCCGCCCGACTCGTCGCGGGTAATCACGCCGCTCATACCCTCGAACACGCCACCGGTCACCAACACGTGCGCCCCGACATGCAGCTGGTCGGTGTTGCGCACATAAACCTCCTCCAGGCTCTCGGCAAACCGTCGCATGTTGTCCATATCCTGTTCGGATATGACGGCAATACCCGAGGAGGGGAACTTCACGAAACCGCAAAAGCCCTTTATATTGCTGATTGACCAGAGGTCGCACTCCCGCAGCTTGATGAATGTGTAGGACGGAATCAATGGCACTTCAACACTCTTGACCCGGTCGGACCACTTGCGCAAAACACGATGCAGGGGGACATAGGCTTCCAGTCCGACTTCCTGCACTATGCGGTCGGTCACCTTTTTTTCTGCCCTGGGGGCAGTGTATGCCGCCACCCATTGGGGGGTTTGTGTAAGAGCCATATTTTATAAAAAAGCCAAAGCCCCCACTTGCAGCGAGGGCTTTGACTTGTTGAATTGTTCTTCGTTAAGACGATTTGATTTCACTCGCTAATACTCAAACAAAGTGAGTTTAGTCGTTGTACTCTGCCAGGATGCCGGGCACGAGGTCGGGGGTCAGACGGCCATAGACCTTGTCGCCAACCATGGCCACAGGAGCCAGACCACAGGCACCAACGCAGCGGAGTGTGTTGAGCGAGAACTTGCCGTCGGGGGTGCATTTGCCAACCTCTACATTGAGGGCGCGCTTGAATGCATCCAGAACCTTTTCAGCACCACGCACGTAGCAGGCTGTTCCCAGGCATATGTCGATGGGGTGTTTGCCCTTGGGTTCCATGGTGAAGAAGCTGTAGAAGGAGACGATGCCATAAACGCGTGAAACAGGGATACCCAGCTCGTGGGCCACTACCTCCTGAACTTCGGCGGGAAGGTAGCCAAACTTGCCCTGCACCTGGTGGAGGACGTTGATAACCTCACCGGGTTTGTTACCAAAAGACTTGGCAATCTCTTTGATAACATTGATTTTATCTTCAGATAACTTTATGTTTGCCATATTTCTTTTATTTTGTGAATGTGTTGATGTGTTGTTGGCCGGAGTGGCCTGTGCTATTCAAACACCAACACATTCACATGTTATACATTTACTTTGTGGACTCGAATTTGTCGGAGCGATCGAAATAATGAGTGTGGAGCTGCTCGTGGCTGAGGTGGCCGCAGGGTTTGCCATAGTACTCGTTGTAGATGGCTTGGATCTCGGGGTTCTCATGGCTCTTGCGGATGGGCTTGCCGGCATCCTCGCGATAGATGGCTTCCATGCGTTTGCGGATGATGTCGCTGTTGCCGTGGTGGTAGGGCTGACCTGCGCCACCGATGCAACCGCCGGGGCATGCCATAACCTCGACAAAGTGATAGCCGTTGGGGTTGCCGTTGCGAACCTCTTCCATAATCTTGCGTGCGTTGCCCAAGCTGTAGGCCACGGCAATCTTCAGCGGGAAACCGTCAAAGTCGATGGTAGCCTCTTTGATGCCATCGAAACCGCGGGTCTCCTCAAAGTCGATGCGCGGGAGGGTCTTGCCGGTGTGGAGTTCGTAGGCGGTACGCAGGGCGGCCTCCATAACACCACCGGTAGAACCAAAGATAACAGCGGCACCGGTTGACTGGCCAAGCGGGCTGTCGAAGTCCTCTTCGGGCATGTCGTTGAGGTTGAGGTTGCACTGGCGAATCATGTGAGCCAGCTCGCGGGTGCTGATGCTGATGTTCACATCCTGGTCGCCATTGACACCGAGTTCCTCACGAGCGAGTTCGCTCTTCTTGGCGAGGCAGGGCATGACGGACACGACGACGAGGTCTTCGCGTTTTACACCGAGTTTGGGAGCAAGGTAGTTTTTGGCCACGGCACCGAACATTCCCTGCGGGGACTTGGCGGTGGAGGGGTATTCGAGCAGGTCGGGGAAGTTCTTTTCGTAGAAGGCAACCCATGCAGGGCAGCAGCTTGTGAACATGGGCAGCTTGACTTCCTCGCCTTTGAGGGCTTTCTGCAGGCGGCCGAGGAGCTCGGTGCCTTCTTCCATGATGGTGAGGTCGGCGCTCCAGTCGGTATCGTACACCTGGTCAAAGCCAAGGCGACGGAGAGCGGCGGCCATTTTGCCAGTCACAATTTCGCCGGGTTTCATGCCGAACTCCTCACCGAGGGCTACGCGCACTGCGGGAGCGGTCTGGACGACAACTTTCTTGGTAGGATCGGCGATGGCTTTGAGCACGTCGCTGATGTTGTCCACCAATGTGAGGGCGCCGACGGGGCAAACCTGGACGCACTGGCCGCAGTTGATGCAGCTGCTGTCGCCGAGGTTCTGCTCGAAAGCGGGAGCCACAACGGCCTGGAAGCCGCGGTTGACACCGCTCAGGGCACCAGCGGTCTGGAACTTGTTGCACATCGTTTCGCAGCGGCGGCACATGACGCACTTGTCCATGTCGCGGTAAACGCTGAGGGTGCTGTCTTTGCGATAGTGTGACTGTTCGCCTTTGAAGGGGATTTCCTTAATGCCAAGGCGTTTGGTGAGGGACTGGAGTTCGCAGTCGCCATTCTTTTCGCACTGCAGGCAGTCGTTCGGGTGGTCGCTGAGGATGAGCTCGACGACAGTCTTGCGGGCATTGATAACACGGGCGCTGTGGGTCAGCACTTCCATGCCTTCCATTACGTCGGTGGCACAGGCGGGGGCAAGATTACGACGGCCCTTAACCTCCACTACACAGACACGGCATCCGCCAGGTTTGTTTTCAAATTTCATCCCATCGAGTTCAAAGTAGCACAGGGTGGGAATGTCGATACCGTTCATACGGGCAGCCTTCAGGATAGTGGTGCCTTCGGGAACTTGAATCGGTTTATTATCTATTGTGAGATTAATCATTTTAATGTCTACTTTTTTTAATTAATAATTGCACCGTTACTGAATGGAGATGGCACCGAATTTACAGTTGTTGATACAGGCACCGCACTTGATGCACTTGGTGCTGTCGATGACCATGGAGGCCAGTTTGTGTCCCGGAGCAGTGTAGTCGGTACGGGAGATAGCCTCAACGGGGCAGCCCTTGGCACACTTGCCACAGCCAATGCACTTCTCACGGTCAATCACATAACTCATGAGTTTCTTGCAGACACCGGCACGGCATTTCTTGTCGACGACGTGTTCCACATACTCATCCCAGAAGTTGTCGAGGGTGGAGAGGACGGGGTTCGGTGAGGTCTGTCCCAATCCGCAGAGGGCGGTGTCCTTAATGACAGCAGCCAGGTTGCGGAGTTCTTCCAAATCTTCCATGGTACCGCGTCCGTCGGTGATTTTTTCAAGAATCTCGCACAGGCGCTTGTTACCGATACGGCAGGGAGAGCATTTGCCACAGCTTTCTTCGCAGGTGAACTCAAGGTAGAACTTGGCGATAGCGGGCATGCAGCTGGTCTCGTCCATGACCACCATACCGCCGGAACCCATCATGGAGCCGGCTGCCACCAGACTGTCGTAGTCGATAGCGGTGTCGAGGTGTTTGGCTGTCAAGCATCCGCCAGAAGGACCGCCGGTCTGCACAGCCTTGAACTGACGACCGTCTTTGATACCGCCACCAATCTCGTAGATAATCTCACGGAGGGTGATACCCATGGGAACCTCAATAAGACCCACGTTGTTAATTTGGCCGGCAAGAGCAAAGACCTTGGTACCCTTTGATTTCTCGGTACCGATTTTGCTGAACCATTCTGCGCCCTTAGTGATGATGACGGGGACATTGGCGAAGGTCTCAACATTGTTTACGTTTGAGGGTTTGCCCATGTAACCGCTGACAGCGGGGAACGGGGGTTTGAGGGTGGGCTCGCCGCGCTGGCCTTCCATGGAGTGGATGAGGGCTGTTTCCTCACCGCAGACGAAGGCACCAGCACCATAGCGGAGCTCGATGTCGAAATTGAAACCGGTGCCGAGGATGTCTTCACCCAACAGGCCATATTCGCGAGCCTGGCCGATAGCGATCTTCAGGCGTTCGATAGCCAGAGGATATTCGGCACGGATGTAGACCAAACCCTTGCTGGCGCCAATAGCATAGCCGCAGATGGCCATAGCCTCAACGATGCTGTTGGGGTCGCCCTCCAGGATGGAGCGGTCCATGAATGCACCGGGGTCGCCCTCGTCAGCATTGCAGATTACATACTTCTGGTCAGCCTTGTTCTTGGCGCAGAGTTCCCACTTCAAACCGGTGGGGAAACCGGCACCGCCACGGCCGCGAAGACCGGAGGCCTTCATCTCGGCAATCACCTGCTCAGGGGTCATCTCGGTCAAGCACTTGGCCAAACCTTCATAACCGCCGCGGGAGATGCACTCTTCTATATTTTCAGGATCCACAAAGCCGCAGTTGCGCAGGGCAATACGGATTTGCTTCTTGTAGAAATCCATGTGCTTGGAGTCGCTCACATGCTCCTTGTTCTCGGGGTTCATGTAGAGCAGCTCGGGAACTTTACGACCTTTGATCAGGTGCTCCTCGACAATACGGCGCACATCCTCGGGTTTAACCTGGGTGTAGAATGTGTTGTCGGGCATAATCTTCACGATAGGGCCTTTTTCACAGAAACCGAAGCAACCGGTCTTGATAACCTGCACCTCGTCCTGAAGGTTCTTCTCTTTGAGAATGGTGTGGAAGTTTTCTATAATATCCAAGCTGTTGCTGGACTTACATCCAGTACCGCCACAGATGAGAACATGCATTTTGTACTTTGCCATAGTGTGTCCTCCGTTTTTTACTTGTCAATGGTTTCGTAGTTGACAGGAATGATGCCCTCGACCAGTTCGCCATTCATGACGTATTTGGTCAGAATCTCGTCGGCACGGTCATTGTCCACGTGGCCAAACACGATAGGATCCTTGCCCGGTACGCGCACTTCCAGGGTCGGCTCGGCATGGCAGTAGCCCATACAGCCGGTCTGAGTGAAAACGGCGGCAATCTTGAGCTCTTCAGCCTTGGCCATCATGTGTTCCATAACCTGCTTGGCTCCAGCGGCGATACCGCATGTTGCCATAGCGACTTTAATTTGCACAAGCGACTCGGGATGCTCTGCCTTTTCGCGGATATCCAGACTCGACTGAAGCTTCTCTCTCATGGCTTTGAGGTCAGCTAATGATTTTACTTTTGTCATATGAAAACTCCTTGTTTTTGGATTAATATTATCTTGTTTTTATACATTATTTAATTAAAATACAAACCTTTACATGCCATATATATGACACGACAGGATATGCAAAGATACACATTTTATTTGATTGCACCAAAACATTATAAAATAATTTTCATCTCTTTTCGTTAAACGGTATCGAAAATGGACAACACAAACCCCATATCCTCCCTTCAGCGCCTTGCCGAACTGCTTCGCACCGAGATGCAATACGAGCAAGAGGCCTATGCCCGTTCACTTACCGACGGCTTCTTTGCCACGCATGTGAACGACCCCTCCTGCCATTTCCCCGTCACGCTTGGTACAAGCGACTACAACGCCCTGGACCAACTGGTGCTCACCCTTCGCTACGACGTCTCCGACGAAGAGACCGAGTCCGACTTCGAGCCCGGCAAGCCGGTCGCCTTCTTCCGCATGGGCGACGACGGCGCCCAGCTGCACGAGTTGCCCCACCAATGCTATATCGAGCAGGCCAGCATAGGGCAAATCACCGTCACCGTACCGGGCAAGCGGGCACTGCAATCCATCCGGTCGGTAGCACAAACCCATCTGCTCGGCATACGCCTTTGCATCGACTCCACCAGCTATCGCGTCATGCTCGATGCCCTCTCAACAGCCATACGCAGCGACGACGAGCGATTTGTCCACCTGCGCGACACCCTCATAGGCACACTCAAACCCTCTTTCCGACACCTTCCACGGCTATCCTTCCCCTGGCTCAACCCCGACCAGCAGCGTGCCGTGCAGCACGTAGTCGAAGCTCAGGAGGTAGCCATCGTGCACGGGCCTCCCGGCACCGGCAAGACCACCACACTCATTGAGGCCATTATCGAAACCCTCCAGCGCGAAACCCAAGTCCTTGTCTGTGCACCCAGCAATGCCGCTGTCGACTGGATAAGCGAACAGCTGTCCCACCGGGGAGTCAACGTACTGCGTGTGGGCAACCCCCTGCGCATGAGCGACGAGATGCTTGACTGCAGCTACGAGCGCCGCTATGCTGCACACCCCGACTACCCCGAACTATGGGGCATACGCAAATCCCTGCGCGAAGCCCGCGACATCGAACACCCCTCGCGCGAAAAGCGCAACCACATGGCCCGGCTGAGTGCGCGCGCTACCGAACTGGAAATACGCATCCACCAAGACCTCTTCGACCACGCGCGGGTCATCTCCTGCACCCTCATCGGCAGCGCCTACCACATCCTCGAACGCCGCCGGTTCTCCACCCTCTTTATTGACGAAGCCGCCCAAGCCCTCGAACCCGCCTGCTGGGCTGCCATTCTCAAAGCCGACCGCGTCATCTTCAGCGGCGACCACTGCCAGCTCCCGCCCACCGTCAAATGCCCCGATGCCGCTCGCGGCGGGCTCAGCCACACCCTCATGCAGCGCATTGCACGCCTCCATCCCGAGTGCCTCACCCTACTCACCACCCAGTACCGCATGCACCGCGACATCATGGAATTCCCCTCACGCTGGTTCTACCACAACCGCCTCACTGCCGCACCGCAGGTGGCCGACCGTAAAATCTCACCCCTCGACACCCCGCTCACATGGTTTGACACTTCGCAGTGCCACTTCGGCGAAAAAGCAAGCCGAACCCTCAGCCGCACCAACTCCGACGAGGCACGGCTGCTCATCCACACCCTGCGCGACTACATTGAAATGATTGGAATCGACCGCATCATCAGCGAGCGGGTGGACTTCGGCATCATCTCCCCCTACCGGGCGCAAGTACGCCTCATCCGCCGCCTGCTCAAGTGGCAGAAATTCTTCCGTCGCCTCCGTGGGCAGATATCGGTCAACAGCGTGGACGCTTTCCAAGGCCAGGAACGCGACGTCATCATCATCAGCATGGTGCGCGACAACGACCAAGGTGCCATAGGCTTCCTCTCCGACCTGCGCCGTATGAACGTTGCCATCACACGCGCCCGCATGAAACTCATCGTCCTCGGCAATGCCGAAACACTCTCCCGCCACCGCTTCTACGCCCAGCTTATCGAACATTTCCAGCAGCACGGCGACTTTCTGGTCATCCCCCCTCAGGAAGAATAACGTATTGCCAAATGGAGGCTCCTGCCTATTTCACCGACAGCCGCTGCACAGCAGTGCCTACCGCAGTGTGAAGAATAACAATGTAGGTGCCGACAGGCCAATCCGCGACATTGAAAGAAACCTCTGTAGATGTGGCTGCGAGGGCAAACATCCTGCGCCCTGACATGTCATAGGCCTCAACGCTGCGCAGCCCGTCGGGGGCAACCACACGCACAAGGCCGTCAGCGGGATTGGGGACAAGCTGTACGTCGGGTGCCACCGTCTGGGCGATGCTCTCGTACGGTTCGGCGGTGACCGACACCCAGTCGCTCATGTTGTCCTCACTGCATATGGCGCGGACGTGTGCCGTGAAGACGGAGGGTGCCATCGTGCTGTCGATATCGAGGAACGGAACCGTCACGAGGGTGTCAAAAAAGGCTTCCGACACACCCCCATCAACGAGGCCGACAGACACCTCCCATAGGGTCTGGACCGTGTCGGGAATCCATGTCAGTGTTCCCGTTCTGCGTCCCGTCCTTACGAACTGCAGATTCTCCACAGGTCGGCAGGTGTCAGGCACAGGCAAGGGCAGAAACTCGGTGCAGTCGCCCCAGTCGCCCCACACCTCACAGTATTCATAGCAGAGGCACTGGGGGCGCACCTGCACCGAGAACGGGGGCTCAATGCCCAAAGAGTCGATGTTGATGTAGGGTACCTCCAACAGGGTATCGAGATAAAGGGTGTTGTAGGCATCCCCTGTGTCGCTGATGCCGAGCCTCCACTGGGTGTGGAGCGTGTCGGTGTCCCAGCGCAGAACGCTGCCGCCGCCCGCGGTGTCTATCCACACATTTCCCACCGCGGGACAGGAATCTAACAGCGAAAAATCCGTATCCTGCGAAAGAATGGGGAAAATGTACCATAGATTCCATGTCGTATATTCCGTAGGCTGGCCTGCCGGAATTATTACACCGTTACTGTCATAGATCATAATATAAGTTAATTCACGTCTGATACCGCAAGGAGGATTTCCATACATACTGAAATTCATTGGATATATACAATCCCATATCCCACCACTGTGATTGGTCATTCCGATGCAAAACGAATCAACAATGACCAAGGGATTGTCCTCGAAATAAACCTCATATACGGGGTGTACGTATGGATACCCATAGGTAATCGAGTCGCAGTTGATGATTGATGGATCATGGGGGGATCGGGCAGAGGAGCTTTGACAATTAAGATACCTGTGCGGAGCAGTGGGATCCCATGGTATGGAACGCAGCGGAACATCCGTCGAATCGCGCTTTCTACGGTAAATGCGGAGATATTCCTGTACAGAGGTCTCGACGGGTTGGACAAGGTCCTCAGGCCAGTGCTGGTATCTTGCTGCCACCGCGCAAGCTATGCCGATAACACGTATCGGATGATCCACAGTATGCTTCATAAGATATTCGCCCCCAGGGGAGTTGGGAAATCCATAAGTAAAGGTAATGGATTCGTGAGGTATATTTGCGGGGTCAACCAGCGTGTCAACCCAATCTGGTCTCCAATAAATTGAGTCCATGTATTGTATGGTATCGCCTGTGATATGGTATTGCGCCCACAACGGTGTTGCTCCCATTATACTCAGAATGATGATTAAGAAATAAAACTTTTTCATAGTCAGTAAACTTTATTTACGCAGTGAACGGCCACATTCACGGTGCAAAGATACACAAAAAAAATGGATGAAGAGAAAAAAAATGCAGTGTTGGGGAGAATGAGGTCTTCCTCAACTTATCCGTGTCCAGTCGATGGGGGCAAGTCCCTGCTGCTGAAGCAGGGCATTGCACTGCGAGAAGTGCCTGCACCCGAAGAACCCCCTGTAGGCCGACAACGGCGACGGATGCGGTGCCGTAAGCACATAGTGCCGTGTGCAGTCGATAAACTGCGCCTTGCTGATGGCAAAACTGCCCCACAGCATAAACACGATACCCGTGCGCCGCTGTGCCAACGCCTGTATGGCGGCATCGGTAAACTGTTCCCAACCCCTGTGCTGGTGCGAACCAGCCTGATGCGCCCTAACCGTCAACGTGGCATTGAGCAGCAGCACCCCTTGCACTGCCCAGCCCGTCAGGTTGCCACATGTAAGCGGTATCTGCGTGCCCAGATCGCTGTTTATCTCCTTGATGATATTCACTAACGAGGGCGGCACGGCAATCCCCGCCGGGACAGAAAAACACAAGCCGTGCGCCTGCCCCGGCTCATGATAAGGGTCTTGACCCAAAATAACCACCTTCACCTTGTCGAAAGGCGTGCGGTCAAACGCCGCAAAGATGTCTCCCCCTTTGGGATAGCACACATACTGCTGCCGCTCAGCCACAAGGAAATCCTTCAACTGCGCGAAATAAGGAGCCTCAAACTGCGGCCGCAGCACCTCCAACCATGAGGGGTCTATTCTGGGATTAATCATTGCAAACAGTCTAAACGTATCAAACAAGAAAGCCGTTGTAGCGACGCTCCTCACCCACCGTGCTTAAATCGCCGTGGCCAGGCAGCACCTGGTAATCGTCAGGCAAGGTAAGGATGCGCGAACGCAGCTTGTCGATAAGCAACCGGTAGTTGCCGCCCGGCAAATCCGTGCGCCCTATGCTGCCGCGAAACAGGGCGTCGCCCGTAAGCACCATCTTCTCGGCCGGCAGCACATACGCCATACTGCCCGGACAATGCCCCGGCACATAGCGGCATTCTATCTCCTCCGCATCACCAAGCCGCAACACTTCGCCGTCCTGTATAAAGCGAGTCGGCAAATCATCCATACTGCTGACATTAAAGAAACCCATAAGCGACCCATAGGCTTCGGCCTGCCGCAGCAGCTTCGCGCCCTCCTCGTGCAGGGTAACCGGCAGCCGGTATCGCTCGCACACCTGCCGCAGCCCCGCTATATGGTCCACATGGGCGTGCGTCAGCAACACCAACGCAGGCACAAGGCCATTGTCGGCAACATACTGGTCAACCTGAGCCTCCTCATAGTTGGCCTCAGCTCCCGGGTCCACAATGGCGCACTGCTTTGTGCTATCGTCCCACAGCACATAGCAGTTCATCTCAAAGTGGTTTACCGTAAACTGTTTTACATGTATCATATCGCTCATCCTATCCAGTGCTCCACGGCTTCCTTCTGCACGGGCGGAATGTCCAGCTTGTTCTTCTTGCGCAAGCCGTTCAAATCGTTATACAGCTTGTTGGGGTTGGCCTCCTTGAGCTGTGCCAGCGTATTGATGCCGGCCTTGCGCAGCATCGGCACCCACTCGGCAGCCACCCCGTGCTCCACAAACTCCTCGTCGGTCGTAACGACAGCCTTCTTCTCCGGTTTCATCTGCGGAAACAGGAGCACATCCTGAATGCTCTGCTCTCCAGTCATCATCATCACAAGGCGGTCTATACCAATGCCCATGCCCGACGTGGGCGGCATGCCAAACTCCAGGGCGCGGACAAAGTCCATATCGATAAACATGGCCTCGTCGTCGCCCTTCTCGCTCAGGCGCAGCTGCTCCTGGAAACGTCCCAGCTGGTCAATCGGGTCGTTCAACTCGCTATAGGCGTTGGCAAGCTCCTTGCCGTTGACAAAGAGCTCAAAGCGCTCGGTCAGGTTGGGATTTTCGCGGTGGCGCTTGCACAGGGGCGACATCTCGATGGGGTAATCGGTCACAAACGTGGGCTGGATGAGGGTATGCTCGCACTTCTCGCCAAATATGGCGTCGATAAGCTTGCCCTTGCCCATAGTCTCGTCGGTCTCCACACCGAGAGCCTTGCACGTGTCGCGCAACTGCTGCTCGTCCATAGGCTCCACATCGTAGCCAGTCATTTCCTTGATAAGCTGGCACATGGGCACCCGGCGGTAGGGAGCCTGAAAGTCTATCTCGTTGCCCCACACCTGCACCTTGGTGGTGCCGTGGAGCGTACGGGCAATACGCATCAACATGTTCTCCACAAACGTCATCATCCAGTTGTAGTCCTTGTAGGCCACATAGATCTCCATGCATGTAAACTCCGGATTGTGCGTGCGGTCCATGCCCTCGTTGCGGAAATTGCGCGAAAACTCATACACACCCTCGTAGCCGCCCACTATCAGCCGTTTCAGATACAACTCATTGGCGATGCGGAGGTAGAGGTCAATGTCAAGGGCATTGTGGTGTGTGATGAAAGGGCGTGCGGCCGCGCCGCCGGGAATCACCTGCAGCACCGGCGTGTCCACCTCAAGGTAGCCCTGCTCGTTGAAATAGTCGCGCATGGTGTTGACTATCTTGGCACGCTTTACAAACACGTCGCGCACATGGGGATTGACAATCAAATCGACATAGCGCATGCGGTAGCGCTGCTCCGGGTCGCTGAAGGCATCGTAAACCACCCCGTCTTTCTCCTTGACAATGGGCAGCGGCCGGAGACTCTTGCTCAGCACGGTGAGACTCTTTACGTGTATCGACGTCTCGCCCATCTGCGTAACAAACACATATCCTGTCACGCCGATTATGTCGCCAATGTCCAGCAAACGCTTGAACACCGTGTTGTACAAAGTCTTGTCCTCGCCGGGGCAAATCTCGTCACGCTTAATATAAAGCTGAATGCGTCCGTGGGGGTCCTGCAGCTCGACAAACGAGGCTGCACCCATTATGCGCCGGCTCATGATGCGGCCGGCTATGCTGATGTCTTGGAAAAGCGTATTGTCCTGGGGGTATTTCTCCAATATCTCGCTCGACTTGGCGTTTACCTCGTAGAGCGCGGCGGGATAGGGATTAATGCCCAGTTTCTTCAGTTCATTCAGTGAATTTCTGCGGATTTGTTCTTGTTCGGTCAATTCGGCCATGATGCAATATGTTATTTATAAAACGATTACACAATTATACCCCCAAAGGGACAGACTACAAAGATACTAAAAAAATACGATTTCGCGGCAACTTGTTTACTTAATGCAACCACAAAGCGCCACACAAACTTCCGGCAGCCGACTAAAAAAAGAGCCGCACGGCATGCCGTGCGGTCCCTTCAAGTTGTCCAACCAGGACTCGAACCTGGACTGACAGAACCAAAATCTGGAGTGCTGCCATTACACCATTGGACATCCTCTCTCCTCAAATCGCAAGGAAACCAACCATTTACTATCAAACAGTTATCTTTTTTCCCCTTGATTTGAGGATGCAAAGATACGAATATTTTTTAAACTGACAAAAAATATTCTACTCAAATGCCAAAACATTTTCTCCAGCACCCATTATTATGGTGGCAACATTGTTGCGGTTCACCTCCACTACCATGTCCTCTTTCTGGTGCTTGACACACACGCGTCCGTCGGCAGTGGTCATGGTGACAGTGATTGTTTTGTACTTGCCGGGAGCCACGTAGAACACCACATCGGCCCCTTGGCTGAAATCAATCTGCGAAAGGTCTTCGCAACGCACACTTTTCACGCCACCCATGCCTTCCTCGGCCACAAGACTGACCTGGGGATAGCCCTCAACACCAAAAAGACCCGACAAAAAGGCCAGCGTATCGTCGGTGGAAACCGACACACCCGACAGCTGCTCGGCCGTGGTAATATGCAGGCACACCAATCCGCAGAGCGACATGAACCGGAGCGCACCGGCATCTTCGGCCGTCTGGGCCATGTAGGGCATCAACTGCTTGTAGTCCACCCCGTTCTGAACTGTCGGGATACTCACCTTGCCCTCGCCGGCATAGGCGGCCGCGGGATAGGCAAAACAACGCGCCCCATCGGTTTGCAACCCTTCGGGCATTTGAAGGGTGGCACGGCCGTCGACCACCTCATCGGACACATACACCTCGGTGGCAACCAGCGTGTTGTCCCATGAGGCTATCGCCTCGCCCGGCGCCCAGACGGCTGCTTCTTCGCCATTGGGTTCGACCACAATCTGATACTGTCCGTCCTTGTTGTTGCACGACACCATGCCAACTGCAACAGCGGCCACTGCCGCCAAACCAATAATCAATTTCTTCATATGCATTAACTTTATTAATTGATAACCATCGGGATGCCAAACATTGCAACCCGTTTATTTTGCAAAGATACAACTATTTTCGCAATTAGCAACAATTCTGCATCAGAAAAGGGCAATTTGCCGGCCCCTGGCCTGCCAGTCGCCACACCGCCTTTCGGCCGTAGCCGAGCCGATGCAGCACCGCTCCTTCATCATCAGTCCTACGACAATTATTCTACAGTTGTTCGATATTCCATCGAAAAAGTGAGGAGCAACGGCAGAAAAAAAACCGGCTACCCAACGGCATAAGGGCGGGGCAAGACCGGGCTTGGCCCGAATAGGGCCATAGGATCGTTTTACGCAAAATAGAACTGGGGTATCCGGAGATTGTGGGCCACAGGCAGACAATGGCTTGCAGCTGTGGGTTGTTGCCTATGGGACGATGGTGACAAGGAGCAGGTGCCGCGTGGACGGGGTTACGCGGCAGTGGTGGGCGGTGCGACGCCCCACTATCCAGAGTATGCGGTCGGAGGCGTCGACCAGCAGCAACTGGCGCTGCTTGTCGAGGAGCGAATACTTGTGGTCGGTGAAGTAGTCGCTTACCAGCTGGGTTCCGCTGCCCATGCCGAGAGGCTGGAAACGGTCGGCGGGGTGCCAGTGGCGGAGGGTGAGGGGCAGCGCAACGGTGTCGGCGTCGAGGAGCATTTGGTGTGGCGGGAGGGAGCGCGGGTCGGGGCAGGAGGGTCCGGCCGACAGGTGGCGGATTTGGACCGAGGGGAGCGATTGGGGCTGCCCGGCACGGAGGGGTGCAATGACGAGCGCTCCGCGGTCGAGCAGGGCGGTATGCGACGGCGACTGAAAGGTGCGCCCCGGTGTTTGGGCATTCAGTATCGACTCGGCCACGGAGGCATTGAACCCATAAGGGCGTAGCAACTCGAAGAGGAGTTGCCTGCGGGTGTCGTAGGCGGAATTGGGGGGCAGTATGGCCGAGAAGTCGAGGCTGAGGCGTAGCGTGCCGTCGGGCTGGGCGCAGAGCAGGCGTTGGCGGATGGGCTGCAGGAGGGCCAAGTAGAGCTGTTCGGTCGACTGGAGGTTGGCCACGGTGCGGGCCACGGAGCTGTCGGCGGCGGGCTGGAGCTGGCGCATGAGCGGCACCAGGCGGTGGCGCACCTGGTTGCGGCGGTAGAGGAGGGTGGCATTGGTGGAGTCTTCCACGTGCTGAAGGTTGTTGGCGCGGGCGTAGGCCTCTATCTCGGCACGCGAGAAGGGCAGCAGCGGCCGCACCACAAGCCCGTTGACGGGCAGGATGCCATGCAGGCCGGAGAGTCCGGCTCCGCGGAGCAGGTTGAGGAGGAAGGTTTCGTTTGAGTCGTCGCGGTGGTGGGCGGTGAGGAGCGAGGGGTAGCCGTGGGTTTGGCAAAGCTGGGCAAACCATTCGTAGCGCAGCCGCCGGGCGGCATCCTCGGTGCCCAGGCGGTGCTGGCGGGCATACTCGGCAGTCTGGAACTGGGCCACGTGGAGGGTGGCTCCATAGCGTTGCGCCAGCGAGTGGACAAAGGCTTGGTCGCGGTCGCAGTCGCCCGGACGGAGGTGGAAGTTGCAGTGGGCAATGGCAAACGGATAGCCGGCCGAGTGCATAAGGTGGGCAAGGACGACAGAGTCGACCCCACCGCTAACGGCAAGCAGCACCTCCCGCCCCGTGGGGAAGAGGTGCTGCTGACCGACGTGTGCTTTGAAACGCTGTAGCACTATTTATCTGATAATCATTTTGCGCATGCGGCGCTGGCCGTCGAATTCGATGCCGTAGTAGTAGACACCTGCCGGCAAATCGCCTTTCTTGAGGTCGATGATATGGCGACCCTGAGGATAGAAGGAGCTTTGCTCGTGGACCTGTCGGCCTACCGCGTCGTTGACAAAGAACCGTGCATTGCCACCATAGGGCAGGGCAAACTCGATGCGAGTGGTGCCGTTGCTGGGGTTGGGGAAGTTCTGTTCGAGGACAAAGTCGTCGTCGATGTTGACGGGCACATCTTCGAAGTAGTTGACAACCCGGATGTCGGTGGTTTGCTGGTTGGACTCGTCAATGTCGTCAAATACGTTTGAGAGTATGCCCATGCCTTCGTAGTGGCGGTTGGGGTCTTTCGGGATTTTCCAGTAGTTGCCCTGTGCATCGAGGACGTCGAAGTGCTTGGTATCGCCGACATCCATGTAGTAGCTTCCTGCCAATGCCGTGTATCTTTTGTGTTGGCCATTGATATTGAACTCGAAGATCAGGTTGTTGAAGTAGGCCCATGTTCCGACATTGCGCAGCACTGCACGCACACGGCAGGAGTCGGTGCGGTTTTCCTCTACTTCGAGGTACATGAGTTCGAGGTCTACGACCATGGGAATATGGTAGGAGGTGGTGTCGTTCAAGTGGTTGGTGTCACCAGGGACGGAGATGTAGGCCGAGGTGTAGTCGTACGGGGCATCACGGTTGGGGAGAAGTGAATCGAACGTGAGTATGGCTCTGGCACCGTATTGCAGGCCGCCTTCGCGGTGGAAGATTTGACGTCTGATGGTGTTTGTGTCGTTGTCGTACCAGAATGCCACCTCGAAATCGTTGGCCATGCGTGCCCCCACATTGTCGAGTACAACTACGGCTCTCGTTTCCCGGTGTGAACGCTTATCGGCATAGCAGCCAGTGGCCTGGATGTCGGTGAGAGCCGAGATGGCGGCGATCTGCTTGGAGAGGGTGTCGTTGTAGGGGTAGACGTCGAGACGGTAGGAGCACCAGGTCTTGAGTATCATGGTACCCATGGTGGCGCGTTCGCGTTTCTTGAAGGTGTAGTTGAAGAACTCGGTGGAGGCGAGGTTGCGACCCAGATAGTCGTTGAAGTTTACGTGTTCGCATACTGTGTCGGCACCATTGTAGATGTAGTACACATCGCATTCGTCGATTTCGTTTTGGCCGAAGTTGCGCAGGCGGAGCGTGATGCTGATGCTGTCGCCGGCAACGGCGCTGTTGAGGGGCGCGGCGATGTGGTAGAGGTAGAGGTCGTTGGCCAGCGGGGTGAGACCATAGACATTGCACACGGTGTCGTTGTCTTTGTAAAGGTCGCGCTGGACGTTGGTGAAGGCACAGATGTCGAAGGTGTCGGGGAAGGTGTTGGTGACCACAAATGGGTCGGGGAATTCGAACTCTAAGTCTCCACCGGGTTGTATAACTTCAGGACAGATGGCCTCCATGGCAAGATATGTGCCATAGGGACGGTAGCTGACGGTGAAGTGGCTGATGGTGTCACGGCCGTAGTTGTGGATGATGACACGAGGATAGATGGTTTGGCCGAACTGGGGATTGGTGGGATGGGTGATTTCGGTCACGCCAACGTCAATGTCGCGCTGGGCACGGCCAATCATGAAGTTGTCGATTGCGGCACCGTCGCCAAAGTTGGCAGCGGGCGAGGTGGTGACCGGAGTGGTGTAGACAAAGCGGAACTGGAGGTCTTGCGGGAAGTCACCACTAAAATGTTTGGTAGGCATCCTCATCCGGACATAGGAGCCATGGGGAGTGTCGCCCGTCCACCCGTTACGCTCGTCGTACCAGCTGGAGGCGGAATCGATACCCCAACGCACACCCGGTGCATCAACTTCGGTCCATTTGCCTTGGTAGTCCTTGAACTCGAATTTCAAATAACTGCCCGCAGCCATGTTTTTGCTGAGGAGGAAGTCGATGGTGTCGCACTTGATGGTGCGGATGTCAATGATGGGGGTGTAGATGACGCTACGGTTACCGTGGCGACCGGTGACAATAGACTCTGTACAGCTGGTGATGAGGGCATTGGGCTGGGAGTAGGCAGAAACGATGTTGCTCTTGGCCGGGATGCCACGCTCGAAGTAGTTGCGGGTAAACGCATTGTAGCCAGCAGGGGCATACCACCGGTTGACAGCCAAATCGAAGCTGTCGATTACACGGGGCTGTACCACGTAGTAGCGATGGTAGCGGTAGAGGAGTGTGTTGTTGGCAGTGTGGATTGTGTCGCCCTCGACCGTAACTGTGCAGGTAAGGTCGGTGGTTCCTTCATTGAAATCGATGGGGTCAAGGTTTACTACCTCGCTCATGCCTGGCATGAGGTTGCCCGTCCAGTCGATGGTGCCAGATTGGGGAACGTTGAGGTGGTCGTCGAAGGAGTAGTTGATTTGTGCAGCGGTGATAGGTGTTGTACCCTTGTTGGCCAGCATGATGCTGACATTATGGACAGTGTCGGTGACTATATGGTTGCGCGGAGCGACCACACGGGTGAGTGCGGCGTCGACAGAGTCGAGCATGCAATCCTCGGCTACATAGAGGAGGTATTGCTGCATCTGGCCATTTTCCTTGTGCGCTGAGGACTGGTTGCCCGCAATGTAGGCAGTGGAGTCGTCGAGTACCCAAACCAGCATGCGCATATAACCATAGTGGGCTTGCTCAGGTATGGTGAATGCACGCTTGAATTCCCGACGGCTACGGACTTTGATGCCTTTGGCCAAAGGAGAAATGAAGATGTTCTCCGTGCTGTTGAAGTCGTAAACACCATCGCGGTTGTAGTCGATACACACCATAAGGCTTGCCGCTGTGGAGGAATCCACTTCGTTATAGTTGTTGGCTACCTCCAAGGCAATGGTGTCTTCTGTGCCACGGCGTACAAACAGTGTGGGTATCTCGGCCTGGTTAGCGTTGTAGTTGCCCAGCCACAAGGAGCTGTAACCAATCATGTCGGGCATGATATTGTCCAGTTCATTGAAGGAGACACGCGTTATGTCAAAGCCAGCAACATCTGACGGAGCCATGGAGTTGATGGAGTCGTAAATGGTCTCGGCTAATGAACGGAAGGTGTGGACCGTTCGGAGCGTGTCGTTGCCCCGCTGCTGGTCGTCGGGATGGTAGACCCATGCATTGAGGGTGAAGGTGGTGTTGGAAAGCGGCTGGTTGATGTCGAGCAGTGCCGTGTCGAAAGAGAAGTCGTAGTAGCTGACATTGTCGCCCACACGGCCAGGTATGGTTGCCCGCACGGTGTCGTGGACTTCGAGATAGGTGACACGTCCATTGGCATTCATGAATTTGAATGCTATGGGAATATTGGAGATGGGTTGGCTGCCATAGTTGACGACACGGAGTGTGACGGTGTCTTTCTCAAGGTAAACGCGACCACTGGCTCTGGGCGACCGCACCTCGGAGATGGATACGTCGTAGTAGATGGGGGGATTGATGCCCACATTGATTGTAGAGTAGTAGCTGGTGCAGTTGCGGGTGCTGAGGCAGCTGAGATAGTAGAGCGAGTCGTGGAAATACTGCGGGGTGTTGCTCCAGTGGGTGGAACGGAGGTAGTTGTTGTTTCCATTATAGAAGAATTGCCCACTGGTGGTGTCGCGGTGCCAACGTATGGTACGGGAGGCGTTTTGGGTGGCGTAGAGGTTGCCATAGGTGCCGTAGTCTACCATGGTGTCGTGCGGGATGGGCATCTCGGGCGTATGGTTGGAGGTGATGTTGATGTAGTTGGTCGTGTCGGTGAGCGGCTTGATGTCGTTTACATGATGCACAAAACCGCGCAGACGGACGGTGATATCTCCTATATAGCCGGTGGGATAGAGATTGGGCTGATGGGATGGGTTATTCACAAACTCGAGCACAGTGCTGACGGGGAAGAGGGTTCCGACGGTCTGCACGTCGCTGTTGTCGCTGCCCGGGAAGTTGGGGAAGCTTTGAGTGCTGGGCTGGTGGCAGTAGTAGTCGTAGCCGAATGTAATCTGGTGGTCGGCAGGAATATCTTTCTTACCCACGTTGCGCACCGTGTAGCGCAGGGGGACCTGGTACATGCGGCAGTGGAGAGGATCGACTGTGCTGTCGACTGCAACCGAGACCAATTGGAGGTCGTAGGCGGGATAGATGAAGAATGGGATTGTGTCGACATTGTCTTCAGGACGCTGGTCAACAGCATTGGAGAGGAAGCAATTGACAACCATATACTGTGTGTCGACGATGCCTAACGGCGACGGGACTTTGACGCTGTCCTCGTAAAGAGTGCGGATGGGGAGTCGGTCAATAGTGTTGGTGACAGATTGAACGGCGGGCGAGATATTGCCAAGGTAAGCGTTCCAGGTAACATTGTTTTCGGGAGCGCTACCGTTGTTATAGAGCAATACCCTTACGGTAATCGAGTCGGTCTCGATGTTGTAGACATCAGGATTGTTGCCTGTGGTGACAGCCGGCATAACGGGGTCGATGATGGCGGCAATTGTGATGTTGTGGGTGAGACGGGAGAACTCGTGTGCACCAATCGTGGGCGCAGGAATCTGAGGACGTATATTGCCGTAAACATCATCGGTCACGTCGGGGTTGTACTGAGCCCTGTCGGCAAACTGTGCGAGGGTAAGACGCAAGTCGGTCTGTGATGCGAAGTATGGGAATTCCTCCAACGAGTTCGGGTCTTTGCCGTTGACCAGACGCAGACTGTCGAGATTGATACAATCAACTGCACCCCAACGGGCAAACTTGCGGGCCCCGGTAGTGGGATGGGGTTCGGCATTCGAATAATAAACGTTGAAGTTGGAGTTGGAAACACAGGTATCGATTGCCACATAGTATGCGTAGCCCTTACTCTCGTTATAGAAAATGTTGTTGAGAACATGTACGGCAGATGAGTTCTGACAGCTGAATGTGCGGGTGGCCGGTTGGTTGCCACCAGCATTGAGTGATGCAGTATTGAAGTAGACACTTACATGCTTCGAGAGTGAGTCAATCCAAATGCCTGAGGAGGAAAGCGATGCCACTGCGGTTCCTGCAAGGGAGATCATGTTGTTATATACCGTTACACGGTCGATATTGGTACCCTTGCAATTGTTGATGTTGATGCCTCGCTTGCCACCCGTCTTGTTGTCTACAAGATAGATGAAGTTGTTGCGCACATGGACATGGTTGCCATTGGCGAGGTAAACACCCGTGAGGGGCTTGCCTGCGAGAGACGAACTGGCGGCGATACTGTCGTACATCACAAAAACTGTGTCGGCATTGCGGATGTGGACACCCTGGTACCAGAAGTTGAGAATGTCGCAGTTGGATACTGTGATATTATCGCTTTTTGTGTTATTGAGTGTACGTACTGCATAATAGCCGCTGTCGAGCAGGCAGTTGGTGATTGTGATGTAGTGGTTTTCGTCGCCAAGCAGAATAAGATTGGCATTGGTGGAGCTGGCTGTGGTCTTCTTTGAGCGAATCGTACAGCCATCGAAACGCAGGTTGTAGCAGCCCGTTATATTAACTACATTGGCATAGATATTGTTGCCCGAGCCTGTGGTGTAGCCTGCGTAGAAATCGATATTTCTGAATGTACAGTAGTCGGTATTTGTCAGCTTAATGACGTAGTTGTTGGCATTGGTGGGATTGAACTGCACCAAAGGACGGCCAACGGCACCGGGTACTGAAGTAAAGGTGATGGTATTGGTCGCACTGGCACCAACCACCTCACCGATGGTAACCTGCTCATTAAACGTCTGCTCGCACAACAGGAAATTGACCGGTCCGGCAACACCTGCATGCTCCAAGGTATCGATTGCCACGGATAGTGAGGGGTAGTTGCTGGACGGGCAGGAACCGACGATATAGTCGCCACCACAGAACCGCACATTGACCGTACGGGTAATGGTGTCATTGGTGTTGATCGAGTCGCCAGCCACCACGATGACAGCTGTTATTGTATGACGACCGGGATCCAATGTCGTGCTGAACAATGGCAAGTTGCGAGAGTAGCCGAGAGGCAGGTGATTGGCATTCCCCGCCACCTGTTGCCATGAGCCGTTGTCGATTTTGTATCGGAGATTATAACTATTGATGGTGTCATTGCCGCGGTTTGTCAACTTGACACTGTAATTGATGGTGTCACAGGACACAAGATGCATCGTATCGAGGCTCTCAGGCCACTCAATGGTAGCATCCACATCGGGGACATTGGAAACATTGACATAGATGGCCTGTTCTGCACTCTCGCAACCCACGGGCTCTAAGAAGCCGAACATAATGTCAGGACGATTGTTGCCCCTGGTGCCACCAGTGGTCTGTGAGGCCTGGTCGGTGGTGGCATGCTGCTTGGTGATAACCGTATTGGCCTGTGACGTGTAGTGCGTATTGGCGCCTGCGCTGATGCCTGTAGTACTCAGGGCACGCGTTACCTCGATGAGGATATTGGATGTGCCATCCCAATGGAAGGGTGTGTCAAATCCGTGATGCACCCACCCGATGTCCTCAGTGGTAAGTGTAAGATTGTTGGCATTGTACACCTGGGTCAGACCCGTGCTGATAAAGTTACCGTTGCTGAAATTACTTTGGGTGACAGTACCCATCTTAATAGTATAATAACTATAAGTAAAGGAATTGACATTATTGCCCAATGCAGCAAGCAAGAACGAAATCGAACTGATGTCACCTGCACCATGACCCGCAGCCTGGATTTGCTCAGCGGTGTAAATATACTGCTCCTTAACATAGCGGGTCTTGGGATTGTAGGGCGAAGGATAGTTATTGTTCGTCACCGATGCCAAGGTACCCACATGTGTCTCGGCAACGTCGCGTAAGGCGATACTCTTGACATAGAAAGTATCGGGGTGATAAATATATGGGGTAAGGAACGAACCTGTCGTAGTGTCAAAAGGCATATGGCTGGCTGAGAACCACGCCGCATGCACATTGTTGGGAAGACCCATGGCCGTGAGCGTCAACTGTCCACCATATTCGACTGACTGGGGTGAGGTGACAATCGGGGGCTCGGGAGTAAATGCCGAGAAGAACTGTGCAAAGTTGGTATCGTTAAACCTGTTGGGATCAGAGTTAGCGGCGTCCACCCACACTTTGATATTAAAGAGCGTATCGCTCCCAGCATGCATGTCGATGGTATTGGAGAAAGTATGGTAAAGATTGGTGTGTGCGGCCAAACCTTGGGCAAGTGTATCGGCACATGCCACTGTTGTACCACCGTCCAGACTGTACTTCACCACCACCGGGGACAAATTCTGGATACCGTAATTGTGAACCCAAACGGAAACCGGTTCAGTGGTTGTAAGGTTGCAGCCCTCGTTGACCTCCGGAGCATCCACAGCCAGGTCGGTAACCGGGACATTGGTAACATGGATATTGACTACCGAACGGGCACCCTCGCAGCCATTATCATAGTAGAGTATAAGGTTATCCTCGGTCTGGCCAATACGCATCTTCTGTGTGTCTGTAGCCACTTGCCACAGTGTGGCGGTAGCGGTGGGCGACGCGGTTGCCGCATTGGTGGGCCAGGAGATACGGCGGGCACCGGCAGTGGGTGTATTCACCGGCGGGGTAGCCGTGCTTGCGCCCTGAGCCAAATTGATGGCACTGCCTTGCCATACTGCAGCAGGTACGCCCTGGCTGGCCCAATTGATAGCCTGTGAGGTGGGAGCTGTGATAACATTGTTGAATGGAACAGCATCGGCAACGCCGTTACCGTCGCGGTACACCACGGCGAAATTAGCCGTGTAGGGAGGAGTAACCACAGCAGAACTGGGTGCGTAAATGGTACGTGTCGAGTCGCTGGGATTATTATTGGTTCTAAACTGAAGCACGAGGTTCTCGCCCGGTTGGATAGTGACATTGGGCAGCTCCCAAATCTTACCAGCCGCATTCGATTGGATAATGATAATAGAGTCGCCCTCAATATTGGCGGGATAGTCGCCACAGTTGGTCAACTCAATTGCAAAACTGGTGCTGGTATTCATCCACGAGGGCATGGGGTCGGTAGCTCCCGCAGCCGTACGGTTCACCTGCACCTCAGTAAT